>Ga0056128_1003765_pt1 | contig 18782 bp, 15 predicted proteins | sample WorMetLIZISLAND2_FD_71113 | JGI IMG/M metagenome (GOLD analysis project Ga0056128, IMG submission 71113) | Marine gutless worms symbiont microbial communities from Max Planck institute for Marine Microbiology, Germany - Olavius geniculatus... ... | reverse complement strand
ACCACATATTTGGAATTCCCGAGGCCATATTGCCTATTCACTATACAACTTTTATGGGCCTACGATGACGATTAGTGGTCGTTTATAGGTGAAATTTTTATACAGGAGCGTTTTTGGCCGGAAATTTGTCCATTTTTTGCCCAATTTTTGATTTTGGGGGGATTTTTCAGGGGTTAGATATTAACTTCGAATTTCGGTTTCCGAAAAGGTTTGACCCTTGCGTGAGACCGCGTTGTCCGAGCCATCGCGCGTGAAAATCCGCCGGGCGGTCTGACCTGTAGGTCGGTCAACAAAAAAAGGTATATACCATAGAAAAATTTTCGTTATATTTCACCCATTTGCCGAGAAGCCCCCAGTGGACGGATTTGCACGAAATTTTGCACGGGGGGTCGTCTCACCGACGTAATCACCTGTTTCAAGTTTTGTGTCGATCGGTTGAGGGGTTTCGGATCTGCGCGGGGTCGAATTTTGCCATTCTCTCTTTACTTAGCCGGTCGCCATTAACACAGGGCTGTGCTACCGCACGCCTGTGATCATAGGCTAAATTCAGCGTTCAAACTTTAGACCGCAGACAATCAATCCAATGATCTGGCGTGAGTATCTGGACTAAATGTAAACATAAAAGCATATAATGTCAGCAGAGCCAAATATGAGGCGTCGGATAGTTTGAGATTTGAGTTAAAGAGAGGAACTTGTTGTTAAATGGGATTTGGGGAGACTTTCTAAAAGTGTGACATCAAGTTGACGAATTTGACTTTAAGACAAAGGTTCTCCCACATTATTCCGCAGTGTAAAAAGAAGGTATAAGCTTATACAGACGCACTTTTATAGCAACACGAAGTTGTTCGAGAAGTCGCTTTTCTGCAGAGCAGTGATCACGACATAGGTGTTCTGCATATAATAATGGCTAATGCATAGGCGGATTTGGGGGGAGCAAAGGTGCCATGCCCCCCAAGATGCTAAAGTCGCCTTTTTTCCTTGCATATGCAATGCGCTATAAATTTGTGCAGTAAAACTAATAAAATTTATACTCGATATATGCATATTAGGGGAATTTTCAAGCCCCAAAAAGCGTTTGCTTCCGGGACTGCGCCCCGGAGACCGGCCCCTACCCAAGATGTTTACTTTTGTTCTCGGCTTTCGTCCTCAATTTTTGGCTCTTGGGGGCTAGTTCGTTTCTTGTGACTCCAATTTCTGGCTACGCGGCTACGCCTATCGTAAGACTAAGCAACAATAAACAATAAATAACGCCAGAGGCGTCTACACCATGCAAATGCTCCAAGAAAAAAAATAGATCGAAGGTTTTTTTTGGGAAATTAAGGGAGAAATTGAATATTATTATTGTTCTGCATTTCTGATATATTTACGATATCTTGCAAGCAGATGTGTTCTGTAATGCTTAGAATGCACCAAATTCGTTTTTCGCCGGGGCTCTGCCACGGACCCCAATGAGAGAGCTCACGAAGCTCCCTCAGACCTCTAGTGCGCTAGGGAAGGGATACTTTCTCCCCATTCTCCACCTCGTCGACGTTTGTGGCGCCTTATTTTAAGTTGGGGGAGCGGGAACTTGCTCCAAGGACTTAGAGGGATAAGCACCCCTGAGTAACGCTCTTTATCGCATGCAAGTCAATCTCCATGGCAGTCCTTGTATTTCTGGTGTATTTCCATACTGTTTTGGTCATAGAAAGAAAAACGAAATTTAGCACCAAGGTCCACGAAAATACGCCATTTTGACCCCAAAATCCCAAACAATTTTTGTGGAGGGAGAACTGCCCCCTCTCTAGACCATTTCCCCTGTGGGAAGGGGGACACCTCCTCCCCACACCCCACACCCCTTGGCGCTTAATTGACGTCTCGACTCGGCTCTCGCCTTCGGCGCTCGACCTGGCACCCCAACATCAACTCCTGGATTCGCCTATGGGCTAATAATAATGTTTAAAATGATAACTGCAAAGGCTAAAGTTTTTAAAAGCTTGGGAACAGTTACATGTACTTTACTTAGTCGGCGGGCCATTGTTTTTACGCGCGAGAGCTAGCATAGCTAGCTATGGCGCATATTAGCTATGGTAATTCTGTCTGTCCGTCTGTCCGTCCGTCTGTCCGTCACGACTCGGTACCGTTTTAAGATCAGGCGAGATAGAGACTTCGGGTTTTCATCACATGATAGCTTAGAGTCTCTAGTATTTTGTGACAAAATTTCATGCCGCTGGGTAAAGGGGGTCTCCCGAAAGAGGGGGCAAAAAAGGGGCACCCCTCCTAAAAAGACGTTATTCTACTGCTATTGCATTCACACGGCGGCGCAACGCAACACGTTATGCTATGGCCGATCTATAGGCTACAAACCGCTACATATACATGGCAGTAAATAAAATGTCGAACTTGATCGATTTCAAACATCTGCAAACAGTTTTATTATCTGTAGCCTACTGTAGAATTAAGACTTTCTCCTCAATCGCCGGTATATATTACGACGACAAAATTCTAAATGTTAAGACAGCCAAATTTTGGCCGTAGATGAAACAAGTAATCGCGCGTAAAAATGGTTTCAGAATGGCAAAGACATGTTGCTTATCAGAACAAGCACTGCCGACGACCTTCTTAGAAATGTCAGCATCGATGACCTTGAATGACCTTTAACCCCCAAAGTAGCAGGTTTTGGTGAATTTTTTCGCAGTTTTGCGCTGCGACACGCACTTCAAGAGTGAATTGCACCCAAATGGCTAGAGACAGACCAAGACAACCTACGTATGAAATTATCAGCATGGAATGTAGATTTTAGCAGTCCAAGTCCGGACCCTCTGGATTCAAGGAGGCCTGCGCACGTGGGTGTCAAAGAGGGGTATTCCTGTAAAAAGTGGTTATTTATTTTCTGTTGGCTTGTCTAGCGTGTGAATGGTTGCAGATAGGCACAGCCATGCTGCTTATCATAACAAGCACTGACGACGAGTTTCTTACGAATGTCAACATCGATGACCTTAAACGACCTTAAACCCTAAAAATATTGATTTTAAGTGATTTTTTGGCGATTTTTGGCTGCAAAAGAGTGAATTGCGACAAAATGGATGGAGATAGACTAAGATTACCTGCGAACAGGAACTGCCATAGGCTCTCGCGCGTCTCATGAGCATTAGCTCAGATTTTTTGTTGCTATTATGGCCCACTTCACTTTTGTTGTATGGTTTTATCAAGCACAAAATTGATATTGAAAAGTCTAGCTGCAAATCCCCAAAAATTGCATTTTGGCGTAAATATTTGGATTCGAGAAAGCTCACAATCCAGGTTTTCGGGCCCATAAACGTGCCCCTGAAATGCAGAAATGCAGATTTGCCGGGAAACCTCTAGTAACTGTTATTCATAGACAAGGCTAGCCAACTTACTGAATTTATGCTGTTGACATAGTAACAATGGCTTGTGTGTTTTGCGTGTTGTGGAATTGGTCAGCGAGAATGACGTCATCAGTCGGCTGGTGGGCAGTGTTCTGTATCTTGGCGGGAATCATCTCAACACCTGCAGCTCAACGTAACTACTTTTCGTTCCTGTCATGGTTCCTGTCATTGAACATTGTAATTTTTCAGCAACACGTTCTCAAAGTTTGCTGCTGGTTACTGTTTTTTATCCATTTCCTTTGTAACATTAACTTATTTTCTATTTTCCTAATTGTAGGCCTACGTCTTCAATCTACATGAACTAATAACATGGCGGCGTTTATATATCGTGTCTGTTGTAGAATGTCTTCTTGATTTAAATTTCGTCGTCGATTCGTCGGGCAGCATAGAATACAAGGGTCCGGGAAACTGGAACAAAGCACTGGCATTTGTCGTTGACGTGATCAACAAGTTTACTATCGGACCGAACAACGTACAAGTAGCTTTCGTGCTGTTCAGTGACGTTGCGACGGTTGAATGGGGCTTGACGCGGTACACGAACAAGGCAGAACTTGTCAGCGCTGTCCGAGGCATGCGTTACATTGGCGCAACGACAAATCTTAATGACGCTCTCTACCTGACAAGAACAGAAGTTTTTGCACCAGGTCGTGGTACTCGACCTAACGCCGTCAAGGCTACCGTCATTCTAACTGATGGCGAAGACAACGTCCCACACAATGGAACACAATTAACGATACAGAACGCCACGGCGTGTAAGAATGCCGGAATCCGGCTGATCGCGATCGGCATCTCCGACCTAGTAGATCGAAACCGCTTGTTGCAGATCGTCTCTTCTCCATCCGACTACCACGCCGTGGACGACTTCGACGCTCTGTCAAGCGTTGTCGATCAATTGCAGCCGCGGGATATTTGCTTCCCTACACCAGCGCCAGCAAGTACGGGACATTACAGCACTTGAATATCTGATAGTTACAGAGCTCTTGCTAACGAAATACTAAGCAGGTTTTTATCACAACAATAATATTTTACGGCTAACAAGTATAATGATAATCAATTAAATCAGACAGCCAGACACGTGAACGGAACGCGCCCCGCCGCAGCCCCAGCAAGACAAGCCGGTACTCGATTTTCTGCTTCAGAAGAACGGAAGGCTGAATTGACCTATAGGGTAGCACATCAGAATGTCTATACGACTCAGATCACGATCATTGCATTTGTTTCGTTTCTCAAAGTGTCGTTAGTCTACAGCAGCCTAACACTTACGGATATGTGATTATTACTGATTGGAGTTTTTGTTGTAGTGCTGTAGTGCAACTGCCACCTCAGACTAGTTTGGGTTTAGTTGGCTAGGAATTAATTGCAGGCTGAAATACTGACGAACATTTATTTACAGCCGTCTGTGTGCTAACATAAAGATTTCCTGTTCTCCCATCACTCCATGAGTAAGACGATAACGATGACAATGACAATAACTTTATGAAAAGTTAGAGTTAAACACGTACGACAACAATGTCAGCAAAGTATAGCGATAATTAATTTTGTATATCAGTCTTGATTAAGTGTGGTTCAACTTGCGATATGACAAATTATCAACTACATTTAACAAGGAGAGATATGCACTACGGTCACGCCACTGGCTAACACACTGATTCCATAAGTAACTCATTATTGGCCAGCTTTTTGCATATATTTAGCCTACTGCCTCTGACGGCTAACAAATTGTGTTTGTTTGTGTCCGCTGTACAGCGTGCTCCTATTGCAATCTCGAGTTGGTTTTTCTATTGGACGCATCTACTAAGTTTATTAGCAATGCTTGGAGACAGATACTGGAATACACAAGCTCAGTGATCGGTGGATACAACATTAACCCGAACTGTGTCCGAGTCGCAGTCATTAGCTACAGCGACAATGCTGTCGTCAGCATCCAGTGGAACCGCTACAATGACAGAAACTCGCTTCAGCAGGCTGTTCGCCAACTTAGGCAACTCGGTGGCCGATCCAATGTGGCCAGCGCGTTCACCCTGCTACGCACAACATTGCTTCCTGGCATACGAGCGAACACCGGGCTAATTGCCGTAGTTGTTACTGATCAGATCCAGTCAAGCCAGCAGATTACCACCGAGGCAAACAACCTTAAAAGTCAGGGCGTCACGATCATTGCTGTGGGCATTACCGCACAGGATCGAGTGGACGGGAACGCGTTGACGGCGATAGCTACAAACAACTACGTCGTCAGCGTCGGTGACTACAGCCAGCTTGCCAGTGTGGTAAGCAGAGTTACACAGCAGTGGGGTTGCTTCGTTGTGTCACCGCCAACACCGGCACCACCAGCTGCTGATCGTATGTGATTTTTATGTGTACTTTTTGCACTATTGTATCATTTGCTTGTGTGATTATTACATGTAGCACGATACAACTCGACGGTTTTTACTACAACCAGTATTGTATTTCACGTTGTCTGAAATAGAGCAGTTTCAATACAATTCCAGTTGTCGAGTAAATGGCAAATAATATCATGCTGTCTGAAATTACATACTTCGTGCACTCCAGCTGCTAGTTGTCGTACTCTTAGATTAAAGTAGCAGGCAACTATTTTCACTTAATTTCCTCTGCCTTTTTGCTTAGGCATATTTTTAGCCAGTCGATTAGGAAGCACATTATTTACTTAAAATGTCTATTTAATGGCTAAAAAATCAAACGACAGTATGCAATCTTTTTTACACTGTGATAATGATTCTTATAGAAATAAAACGTTGTTATGTGTAAAGTCTGCTGCTCGGTGATCGATGTTGCGTTCGTTGTCGACTCGTCAACCAAGCCCCAAGGCCAGTCCACCTGGAGTCAGATGGTTGCTTTCGTCAGTCTGATACTCGACAGCCTCACAGTATCACAAGCCGCGGTGCGAGTGTCTTTCGTCAGTTACGGCGACCGAGCTAACGTCGGGTTCCGCCTGAGCGAATACAACGACCGCCAGTCGGCAAAGCAGCGCATCAGGAACATTAGGTACTTGGGTAGCGCAGGCAGCAACTTGCCGGCCGCTCTCGAGGTACTTACCAACCAGGTTTTCCAGACTAACGCCGGAGCGCGATCGCTGGCGCCATGGGTTGCCGTCATCGTAACTGACCGGTCGCCTACCATTCGGGCACAGGAATTGGTGACCGTTGCTAGCCGGGTGCGTTCAGCAGGCATTCAGATCATTCCGGTCGGAGTGATTGGATCAAGGCAACTGGATCGCAACATTCTCACCCAGATAGCATTTGCTCAGACACAACTGACCACTGTCAATGACTACAACCAACTGGCAGGTGTTGCTAGTCAGGTTGCCGGCTGGATCTGCCAAAGCTATCTTAGTGAGTATATGGTGATGCTGTATCGAGTTTAAAACTAGTGGACAATTTTAGTCATAGGGTGTAAGGCCTACGGTACATTTGTAATCTCCATATAATTTGCACAATTTTGCTGGCCCATTTTGTTTTGTTTAGTTTTGAATGAATATAAAATTTACATCGAGTGACAGGAATTGAACGTACTAAAGTCAGCAAATGAACACGATGCCTTGATAGATTTTCATCTAACTTTTGCCAGCGGTGTGATGCACCTTGGAACATTATAATATTTTTTTTAGGTTTTAGGGTTAGTAAGTCTGCAGCTTATAGCATAACCAATAATTGTGCTAAATCGGCTTCCGGGATATATTCGGTATTCCCTATGCATGAGAATGGTAGAGGTTCTCCAAAGTTTTATTGCTACCGTATCTTGAGAAATACATGTTTGAGTTTTGGAACAAAAATGTCGAATGTCACTGTGTAAAGAGGTCACAACTTTACTACACTGTGAGGCATAAAAACACACCAAAATTTATCGATCGTAACTTGAAGACGGATGATCAAATTTTAATAATTTTTAGTATGATTATTTCAGACACAACTTGCCATCAAATGTTTTCGCCTCACCACGTTTGTTTTTGCACTACCTGGAGAAACCAAAACAAGCAAAATATTACATTTTTATTCAATGCAATATCATTATTTGATTCAATTAACGCACATTTGGCACCCTTTGTCGAAACTTCTAGCACTTTAATTGATAGTTTATCCAATTGTCCAGTGGTGCAACTGTGACAATAAATATTCGAATTATCGGCCGTTTGTGTAAGCACAGGCAGGGAGATGCATTCTCCATTCGTTGATAGCAGTGTTTATAATGTTCTGCTCCAGACTTCAATCAGTCGCTTCTTGAGTTTATTCCTAAACAGCGTCCCATAAACTCGCTGCTGCATAACACTGCAAATACGGTCAAATGGACCGTGATCAAAGCTGTTAAGCTCTACATATCTGTAATGATTAAATTTACTGATATTTTTCTGTCTTTTTTAGCTCATGTTGCATTTGTTCTGTTTTCTCAGGTAATGCAGCAACAGACGTTAAGTAAGCTGGAAATTTGAACGGCCATTTGATGGCCAGTTATGTCAGAAATGTTTATACAAAAAACTATTAAAATTTTGTTATTTTTTCCATAGTTACTATCAGTAACGTCACAGATGGTTTTTGGCGTTTTTTGTTTATTTTAACGCTAATTTCGTGTGTTTTGACTTCCCCAGGTAGTGCAGAAGCATATGTTGGGTAAGGTGAAAACTTGAATAATCGTTTGATGGCAAGTTGTATCAAGAATAGTTGTACCAAAAATTATTAAAAATCTGATAATATGCTTTCAAGTTATGATTGATAAAGTTTGGTGTGTTTTTATGCCTTACAGTAGTGGGTTTACGTGGGTGAAGGCGTACACAATAATTATTCGACACTGTGTGTCGACTTCTGGCCGTTCAGTTTTAAATGATCACTGAAAAATTGATAAAACATATACGTAGACAGATCGTTTCTCCACGATGGGCGCTAACAATCTGAAAATGCTTGTGTTTTCTACATAACACATGCTGTAGATTATTTGTAGGACTTTGTAGTTCTGTCTACATAGACTATATTTTCATGGTTAAAAATTTAAGTAATCAAGATTAAATGCTGTGTCATTCATTTGACCGCAGTAAAACCACGAAGCTTATAGACTAAGATAATTATCAACTTTTATATTTTTGCCAATCGTATTTAACATATAGCCTATTAGGCCTATGAAGCATATGCATAGTACTGGGTGTACTTGATGACGTGATATATTTTGATTGTAGTTGGATCAGCGGGCCCGCCGGGACAGCCAGGTCAGCCGGGACCACCCGGACTGGCAGGCGGAAGACCCGGACCTCCCGGGATACCCGGATGGACAGGTTTTGCAGGCAACCCGGGTCCACCTGGTGTACAGGGCGTTATGGGAAATACAGGTAAATTAATCATCGGTGCGCATTGCAGTACTCAGCGTATAATTGAGCATTCCGTCACTTGTCGAAGGCAGTCGGCCCTTAAATGCATGCAAAAGTGAGCTATAAGACCAAAAACGTTACCATATACTTTTTACATTGAAATTTTAACGGTTACGATATTTCAATTTGTACAGTCAGTCGTTTATCATTTCCCAGTCGTTATTGATTGTGGTCATGCTGTATATTTTGCAATTAAAGTTATTTAAGATTACAGGTGAGCGGTATAGGCCTACGTGCAAAATTCAGTTAAAGTATTGACAGCTGATGAGCTATTTTGGCCCAACATGTGTTTCACTGAAGGAGTTGTTACTGTGTGAAACTATTTGTCGTGTGACATTGTTGGCTTTGCTAGTCTTAATACTTCCAGCCTATGTGATATCAAACGTGTAGGGCTAGATTTTATTACTTTTTTACCGCTACTGTTTATGTTTACTCTATGCCTAGTTATAAGTCTCCTGTCAGTGCACTTTAATTGTTTTAGTCTATTCCCATTAATGCTTTGCATGTAGGTCCTACACTACACTCTGAATAAAACGAGTACCTAAACTGAAACCGAAACCGAAATTAGCTGATTTGTCTGTGAAGGTCCGACTGGCCCAGCTGGAAATCCCGGTCAACCAGGCAGTGCGTTCCCAGGACCGCCAGGTGTTAGAGGGCGTCAAGGCCCAATCGGGCCTCCGGGATTTACAGGTTCGTTACACACTTTTAAGCATACTTTGCTGTCATCTAGTCGTCTCTGTTATTGTCGGTAACGTTTAATTTTCCTCATCGCAGCCAGTTCATTGAGCCGTGTGGATCCTTTGGCAGCTAATTACCACTGATGTTTTATTTTTCGATGTTAAATATTATTGCCGAAATTAAATTGATGTCGTTGAGCTGATCTGTGGAAAAAATTCATATAAGTAAGTAAGCAGTAAAAAAAGTGAATAGATAAATAAACAATTTTATACAACATGCATTAAGAATGTGGTTTCTGTGGGAAATGTTGGGAGCTATGCCTAGCTGAAATAGCACAACGAAAGGCACAACCAATGTGCTGTTTACGTGTGGTAGGCCTAACTAAGCTGCTTGTTGTGTGTTATAAAAATAAGAGATGACACAATACATAAAAATGTAACATAAGGCCCATTTGGTGGCACTGATCTCCGTTTGCTTAGTCTTAAGCAAGACAACAGAAAACATGTACTGCCAGACCACGCTGGTACTCATTGCGCCTACCCACGGAGGGATGGCTAGGTTGAGCTGGCATATTTTCTTAACAGAAAATTTTCAGTAAGAAAAACGCCGGTGCTTAGTCAATTGTTATGATTGTTGTGTCAACAGGAGCGCCCGGCAGCGGATCACTTGGACAGCCGGGTCCGCCCGGACCGTTTGGTGCCACTGGAGCGACAGGATTTTCTGGAAGTGCTGGACCCCCTGGTGGACCAGGTGGACCTGGTGGCCCAGGTCCTATTGGATATACAGGTGCAAATCATTTTCAGCATACATTATTATTATTATTTATTCATTAAATTAATATTAAACTGCAGTGATTGTTACCTATTTTCGCACTTTATTTTTTCGGTGTTCGGAATGCATTATTTGTCTTGATTTTTCTGTATTTTATTTGCTGTTTTTCATTATTCAGGACAACTGTAAACGCAATTTCTGCTTAATTGTTCCTTCCGTGTTACTGCCTTACTGTGTTGTTTTAGGTCACATTACCTGTTCCTCCGTAGTTTTTTTCAGTTCACAGGTTGAAGGCAAAGGCCAAGGTCACCAGATTAAAAAAAAACAAAAAATGGCAATGTAAATGTTTACTTACGGGGTGTATCAGACGCGGCGGATCACATGCCGGCCGGTCAGACGGCTTACTTACGACTGCATATTGAACCTAACCATGGTTAGGGTTATTTATTGTCAGCGCCTACAGCATACATACCGGCATTAGACGCCGCCGTTTTCACTTGTTTCACTAAACGGTAAAATCACTCAAATGTTTTGTTATTGTCGGTGATTTTTTTCAACGTGTGTTTGCGTGCTTGCAGGAGCGCCAGGGTTTCCAGGTGGCCCAGGTATCCCAGGACCACCCGGTCAGTTTGGAGGCCCTGGAGCCACAGGTGCTTCTGGTTTGCCAGGAGGTCCGGGTGCTCAAGGTTTCACGGGATTACCCGGAGGTCCGGGGTTTCCTGGACCAGCTGGGCCTGCTGGACCTCTTGGCGCCACAGGTACAAATCGCTGTTTCTCAATTAATCGTTTGCATCAACATACTACCACGCCATTTTTGGCTTTAGTTTTGTGCCAGGTTAATCTTACAAAGTAGCCTGTGTATCGTATTTCAACGTATGACGAGTCATTTAGGATCAACGCTCAACTGGTTGTTACATTTTGCGCATAGGTTTACAACTAGACTGTTAATCCCCGCTATTTGTCGATAACGCCAGCTGATTCTTTGCTAAGCTACCAATAACATTATGCAAACGTAGCCTACGCTTTTCAGCGATTAAAAGTGACGTTGCGAAAACGGTGTCAAAACAGCGTCAAGATTTTTCAGTAGATATACGTGCGCTCGGAGGACCACTGAGCAAAAGGTCAACAGACGACTGGGCGACAAACCATTTAGGCGACACCCGATTGGGCGACAGACCACCTGGGCGACAGACACTTGGGCGAAAAGTTGGGACGTGTGGGCGACACAATGTTAGACTACTGGGCGACAGACCACCTGGGCGACAGACACTTGGGCGACAGGTTGGAACGTGTGGGCGACACAATGTTAGACTACTGGGCGGCAAAAAAACAAAAATATTTTAAACGAATTGTGAAGTATATGCCTATGCACATAGGCCTATTGAATATTGATAAACATCACGTGTGGAGAATATTCAGTTATCCCAGGCGCTCGAGACCCAATTTTCTATGACCTTAAATACGACCGCCGTAAATCCGAATCAAATCAAACAACACCAAAAATAAACGCAAGCCGTCAAATTGCGGATAATTAACTTCTTGCATCTCATTTGATTTAACTGACAGATCAAGCGTTGCAGCGCCGCCGTTTGATGTCACAATATTTTAACATAACAAGCAATATTTTAATTTGCACGCAGTCTACCCGCAGAAATTACTCGTGCGTCAGTTGCTACTCTCAGTTTACTGCAGTCGGTCAAATGATATGTCTTTTTCAAACTGAACTATTTAGCTGTTAATTAAAATTAATAAGTAAACTACTGTTCTAACTAAACTATTTTAGTTTATTTTAATTAAACTATTGATCTAAGTGTATGCTGCCTCCGCCAGGATATAACTTAATTGGTACCAGAACGCTAAAAGTCAAGAGACGATGTATACTTTTTTACTTTTTTACTTTCGCTAACTAAACGACACCTGTCGCTCAAACGTCTGTCGCTCAGGTGGTCTGTCGCCCAGTCGTCTATCGCCTAGATGTTTTGTCGCCCATTCGTCCCCACCCCGAGCAAAACCGTCACCGTTGTACGCCTTAGGTCGGTTGCTTAACTGATATATTGTAGATACTGGTTGTTAATTGGACGTACACGGATTGACGTATTGTGCGAGTTTAGGTCCATCTGGATTTCCGGGCGGACCGGGAAACGCGGGACCTCAAGGTGCTACTGGCTTCCCTGGACCCCCGGGTTTCGGAGGATTTCCAGGCGCTCCTGGAGCAACCGGTTGGCCTGGGCCGCAGGGACCGGACGGTTCACCTGGTACGTCGTTTTTACTTTGCGAATCTATCGCCAAATGCCCGTTATTAGTTACGGCAAAAAAGTAAAACGTGCATTTCCGTTTAGATCAGTTATACCCTGTTAGCAGTCAGCAACATGATTTCAGCTGTTATTCGCACACGCACACAAAAAAAAATCAATTTCGGCCATAGTAGGCTAGACAGTTTTTCTCTAACATGCAAACTTAAAGCCTAGCAAGGGCGTTAATTAAACAGCAGCTATTGAAGCAAACTTAGAAAAACACGAACTTCGCCTATAAACAAATAAGGCCTATCTAACGACGATGTTTTATGCAGAGAGTAATGACTAAAAGTAATGATTCATTCACTTACTTTACTGAGCATAATCGTTGTATGTTTATTTATGATGCATGATGTAAACGGCACATAATTTATGTTGTTATTCGTTGACAGGTTTTCCGGGTCCGATTGGAGGGCCAGGACAGGCTGGCTTCCCTGGTGCAACCGGATCAGTAGGTCCCGCGGGACCCCAGGGTTCACCAGGACAACCCGGGGGACCAGGAATGCCTGGTGGAGTTGGTGCCACTGGAGCTACAGGAATTCCCGGCTTTCCAGGAGGACCAGGTTCCCCGGGTGAGTTTTCAGCAACGGTCAGACAGTAACAAACAATAATAATGTGTAGACTTTGTCAGTCTACCGTACTTGTGCTCAAAGTGTCTGCTGCTACAGTACCAGCTAAAGTAGTTTTATGCTTTCGACAGTCACACTATACAAACGCCAAGGTCTCAAAAAGGCTTTAGCGAGTCTTTTGCTTAGTTGGCAACTTTGACAGCAAGCATGGCGTATCGATTTTAACGTTGTGATTTGACCCTATTCGCCTTTTGTCTTTCAGCAATGTTTGTTTTTATCACGTAGACTGCATAGCCTATGATTGTTGTTTTAAGAGGTCAGACGAAATTTTTGAGCTGAAGCAAACTTTTCCACATTTCTCCCAATTTTTCGTTGCCTTATTGTTTTTCATTGTTTCTGACTGTCTAATTCCTACTGCTTTTACCCGCACCAAGATTCCGTTTTCTGATTGTATATTTTTACACTGCATAATTAAGGCCAATATACTGCAATGTTTCAGGCGCTACGGGCTTTCCTGGCGGCCCAGGATTCACTGGTCCACCGGGACCGAAGGGATTCCAGGGTCCAATTGGCGCCACGGGCCGTGTTGGATTTACCGGTCTACCTGGAAACGCCGGTAATCCCGGCAGTCCGGGATTTCCCGGTCCTCCGGGCACCCTCGGCGCCACCGGAGCGACAGGTGAGTTTATCAACAATATTACTAACAGTATTGATGTTATTGTAATCATAGCAATTATTATCTCCATTAGCCGAGTAGTTCAAGATGATCGTTCTGAGAAAGCAACATTAATCGGACTGAATTGTACTCGTATGCGGTCAGCCGCTTGAAAGAATCAGAGTATCGGTGTTGTGAAATTCTTTGTTCTTTAGAAATGAGCCAAAACTTTTCAATGCGTTAATGTCAGCCAATTGAACATTATGTTTTTATATATGCCTGCAACTCGCTAAAAAATTAACGCAGGAAAACTTCGTTAAATGATATCAGCAATATATGAAACATTTCGGCTTCTTTTGGAAGAATATGTTCCGTACGTTACAATTGAAGCAGAAAAGGAAATTTGTGGATATCTGGCAATCAAATGCGTTGTGATTACAGTTACATTGTCTTGTTCATGTTGTAGGTGCGTCTGGTCCGCCTGGACCACAAGGGTTAAGGGGCAGCGTCGGAAACCCAGGATTCCAGGGTTTGCTCGGAGCCACCGGTTCAAGTGGGGCGACTGGAGCCCCGGGTCTTCCAGGATCCTCAGGATTCGGAGTTCCGGGAGCAATGGGTGTCCCTGGACCAAGTGGGTTGCCGGGTTTCACTGGTCAACCAGGTACACCGGGATCTATAGGGGCAACAGGTTATACTGGACTTCCGGGCAGTCCAGGTAGACATTTTATACAGCAAGTTTGTATAATAGTAATAAGTTAATATTAATCAATTAATTTATTAACAATCACGTTTATGGTCTTCTTCTTCTTTTTTTGGTATTATTGACAACGGCTCAGTAGCGAGTGAATCACAAAAACCGCACGTATAAAAACGATGGCAACTCCCTGCGTTCTGCTGTTGTTGTATAGTGATATACTGGGTTGCTTTTTTAAGTCGTAGGCCCTCTACGATTTTTTACGTCTACGGTATTGGCCTTTTTACAGTACAGTACCGGTATTAACAGACCCAACACCTACCTATACGGCGACCAGCGGGCTGTTTTTTTCTCACCACCAAGCTCTGAACGTTCTCGAGACAGACGGGCCCATGACGTATTCTTAGTGATGTTTTCAAGAATTTGAGACAAGGCCAAATACATGGCGTTCAAAGCCAAAATTAAGGACTTACAAAAAGCAATACTAAGGCCAAGGACTTGGGACCAGAGTCAAGGTTAAGGCCAAGAAATTTGTCATTAAGGCCAAGGTTTTTGCCTTCCAGGAGCTATGTCGATGAGGCCAAATCTTCGAGGACACATCACTGCATATTTTGTGTATGTCACAATAAACTTTCGGCGGATGAAATGAGAAAATATTTGTCACGATGCCTCGGTAGTGAAGAAACAAATTATCGCTCTAGGCTTAAACAACATACCCCCGGTAATGCGCTATGTACGAATTCGCAAAAGCTTGTCCGAAATTTCGGTAAAACTTTTTGTCAAAGCAAATTGTTTGACAGTATTTTTGGAAATTTACGTCAGTGTACAACTGCTGGTTTGTATTTCAGGACTTCCTGGATTCACCGGCCCATCTGGTCTCCCTGGACAACAAGGTTTCCCTGGAGGACCTGGAACAATGGGTCAACCCGGGGCTACAGGGGCTACGGGTCCTTCTGGATTCATGGGCAGTCCGGGTGGACCCGGTCCTGCTGGATCTGCTGGTGCTACCGGTGCTACTGGGAGTCCAGGTTAGCATGCTGACTTTTTGAAATAATCGCTACAAAGAAAATATTAGATTTATTATTTTGCGCCATTAATTCAAATAAGTCTTACAATTGTTGTCGATAAATTATGCATTTTAATTCTGCTGGATAAATAGTATCTGGCCTATCATGCGACTTTGTGACACGGCATTGTAGAAAAAACATGTTAACGAGATGACTGAAACAAGTTGGTCTATGCTATTGCTCTGATACGTGAAATTTAGTTTCATCTTCACGCCAAAGCCGCTTAGTGCTCGGTGACACGGACAAACAGCTGTTATGAGCTATACGCATTAAACGCTAAATAGTACACTAAAATACCATGAAGCACAGTATAAAATCGGCACGCCAATTCCAATAGCCTAATGTCTTGCAAAACAAATTAAACATTTGTTTATCCCAAAATGAACCCACCCAGCATTATGAAGTTTAACGTACGTTTTACGTACCAGTATCCAAAGTCCACATAAAAACAGTCGAAGCGATTGTTCACTCATTCATTCATTTTTGACCAAACAGCAAGGCCCATAAAACGATAGGCTTGCAGGAAAACAAGAACAATGATACTAAACAAAGCACAAACCTCCAAACACAGACAGAGAATACACAAGGACTGACTAGGCTAGAGTATCGTATTAAACAGTGAATAGCAAAAGCCGTCGGAAAATGGATAACGTTTGAAATAATGAGCGATACGTTACCGTTTTACAGGGGATAGTGCAGCAAACATTAATGATGGCACGGTTTTGTTGCAGTACGATGTGCTAGATTAAACGGACAGTTTGTCTGTCAGTTTTTAAATGCAAATTCTCTATTGTATTGTATTGTATTGTATATTGTATTGATGTTGTTTAGCAGTACCTGTATGTTTATGCGCAGGTCCGGCTGGTTTTCCGGGCGGCCCAGGTCAGAGCGGTTTCCCAGGCGGTGCTGGGGCTACCGGACCCGCAGGTCCGTCCGGTTTTCCAGGACCTGGAGGTGCCACTGGTCAACCTGGTCTACCTGGCCCAGTCGGACCCACTGGCTTCACCGGTCCCATAGGAGGTCCCGGATTTCCTGGGGCGATGGGAGCAGCTGGCTTGCCGGGACCCAGTGGATCTCCAGGCGGTTTTGGAGCCACGGGATTACCCGGACAGCCGGGAACTTTTGGTCCACCAGGGGCTACTGGTAGTACTGGCGCACCGGGACCGATGGGGTCGCCAGGTAACGTTGTCAGTGTTATTTTCTACAGACGTATTATTTTTGGTTTACATTTGGCTACATTTTAACGGTTTATAAACATAATTATGCTTATAAGTCAATTTTTTTTCTTCTTATACTGATTAGGGTAAAAATTAGGAGCTGGCACATATTTAAAGTTTGATAATATACATGTATATTTGTTTGTTTTTATAATAAACGTGTTTGGTCTACAGAATGTTTAACGTGCTTAGAGCAAGTCACGAAAATTATTTTATTCTATACTAAAACAAACAACTGTATATATAGCGTATTTAAAATTTGTTAATGGTAAAGTGCACTATAAATCAAAGCTCGTTAGTTGTTGTCGCGTTAACGCTTTGTTTCAAACTTTTGCCTGAATAGTGACGAGTTGCATTATTTTGTGCAATACTGTCAGGTTTTCTTCAAGTTTTGCTACAAAAACGTTGGAGAAAACAATATTAGTGTATAATTGTATGTCCGCATAGTTTATTTTCTGATAACAATGCAGAATATTTTTTTGGCAGTTAGACTACGTTTACATAACTTTTTAAAAGTGCTGACTGCTTATGGCTTCAGGGCAGTGTTAGTTAATGAACATGGTTGTTCTCCGATTAGATGTGAAAGTAAGGATTTTGGTTTCATAGTAGGCCTATACCTCTTCTCTAGTCGTACAGCTCGAAATACTGTAAGTTGACTGTCTATGCAGGCGGCCCTGGCTTGCCCGGGGGACCCGGTTCAATTGGAGCGACTGGAGCGACCGGTTTTTCAGGACCGGCTGGAGGCACTGGTTTTCCAGGAGGACCTGGACCACTGGGATTTACCGGAGCAACTGGATCGCAAGGATTTCCAGGTATGAACGCGTCCACCGTTTACTCCAATGTTTCATCCGCTTATTCCACTATTCTATGTGCAAAGTGCATCAACCCGCAGTGAAAAGACAAGGTAAAATTGAAACGTAAAAACAGATTCGGTAGCATGCACGTGATGTTGCTGCTATTTATTCACTTGTATACACTTAGATTGGGACTTAGGTTCTCTTTTGTCTCGCTTGTCTTGTGTTCAGTAGGCCAAAACAGGATGAGTTTGCGTAATAGATTTTGTGGTTTATGTGAACTGTTAGTTTTTGGTTTTTCTTTATTTCGTTTCAGTCGTTTAGTTTTTTTCGTATGATGCTGATCGTCGACGTTAATTATGAACTTAATTAATCCGGTCCTGGTTGCATTTTACAATCTATCGATGTTGTCTCGCAGGTGCTCCTGGTTTCCCGGGTGCAGCAGGTGTGATGGGCTTCACCGGATCAACCGGAAGTCCGGGGTCTCCAGGACCGGCGGGATTTCAAGGTCCACCTGGGGCTATTGGAATTCCTGGCTCGTTCGGACCTCCCGGCGTAAAAGGCGATCGCGGCGATCCGGGACCGCCTGGAATCCCAGGTATTTTAAATGTATTTTTTTTTGTGTAAAATTGCAGTTAACGTGCGAAGAGTGTTAGGAAAGTAAACTTTTTCGTAGTGAGTTTAGAAAATTGCTCTTTGCCGCATAAATAATGGGTAGTTTTTCTCAAGCTATGTATTATTGTATTAATATCTGCCAACGCTGTAGTGCAGCGTGGAACGATAAAACAATTGTCAGATCGACCGAGTCTGTCCTTCTACTTTATGTTCGTTTTAACTTCAGTGGTGTCGGTAAATTTGTGTTAACTTTGACAAAAATCTGCATTTTTGATTGTAGCCAGAAAAAATACAATCGTTTTTCAGTTATGGGGTGAAATTTGTTCAAAGTCTTATGTACTGTACTGCAGTTAAGGCAGTTTTATGCAATAACCTTCGATGTTAATGATTTGTATAAAGTCATCAAGTTACAACCTTAATTAAAGGTGGTTTGTTGACGTTTCGGCAATAGTTGCTGCCTTCGTCGGAACGACTGTTTGCCAGATGTGGCTATGCGAACGGTAAGTAGTAAAATGTGTAAAAAGTTTCGACTTTTTCGCTGATGTGTTTTTAATGCTATAGGCTTTCCCGGAGCAACTGGACCCGCTTATCCTGCCGGTTTTCCCGGACCGGCTGGATTCACTGGACCAGCTGGAGCCCCGGGTCAACCAGGCAGTCCTGGATTCCAAGGT
>Ga0056128_1003764_pt1 | contig 18783 bp, 13 predicted proteins | sample WorMetLIZISLAND2_FD_71113 | JGI IMG/M metagenome (GOLD analysis project Ga0056128, IMG submission 71113) | Marine gutless worms symbiont microbial communities from Max Planck institute for Marine Microbiology, Germany - Olavius geniculatus... ... | reverse complement strand
TTCCGCCCACCGCACCTTTATTGTGTGACCACATTACCTAGCAAAACAAACACTGTCAAAGCTACAGTGGTCTCGGAGAACAGGCAACACATAAAGATATCAATTTCGTAGCATAAAAAAAGCTTACTTACTTATTCGCAGCAGTGCCTTGTGACGTCATTGTTACGTCATACTGCGTTTATTTACTTTGTTTACCAGTAATAAGTTTTAAAATAAATCGTTTGATATGGGCAGAATAAATACCGATATTAGCAGTAGTGTTTGTTTTGCTAGGTAATGTGGTCACACAATAAAGGTGCGGTGGGCGGAAGAACTTCACGTTTATGCGGCATAAATTTCTGCTTGTAACAGTAAAAGAATGGTTAAAATTGGTGCTGAATTACCGAAGTTATCCCAAAAATAAAACTGGGGGTCCGTTTTTTTGGACCACCCTGTAGATGCCCTGCATGGTCACAGGAATTACATTAGGTACATATGTAAAGCTAGGAACATGGACAAGAAATAAAAGAAACTGACAATAAGTAAATGTTTGATTAAGTTTGATTCATATGAAAATACTGTTGCCATTCACCAAAAGGTGAAAACTTCAAAAAAGTGAAATGAATGGAGCAAAATGCACAACACTGATAGGGGCTAGTAGCATACCTGATTATTGACGGTGAGGATGAACGATTCTTTGGTGATCGGGGGATACCAAGCCATACTCAGTGGTACAGCACTTTGCTCCAAGCGCTGTGAGCCAGCTAAGACTATCTTGTCTGGCTTTGAAACCTCAAGATCATACTCCACCTGACAGACAACGTGCCAATCACAACCAACATACATCTGCCAGAGTGTGATGGCTTCAACGTCAACCGAACACGGTTCCAAAAGTCCGTCAGCTTTACAGCAAAGTCACGGCTAAACTAATTAGCTGGCAAACGATTAGTACCAGTATTAAAATAAGTGTAAACATGTGTCACAGCAACTGAATAGCAATGCAAATAAAAAACCACTCGAATAATTTCAGTGCATTACCAGTTTAATAATACTAATAATACTAAAGGGTTGTCCATAAAAACGTGCTGCTTATTTTTTGTCAGAATCTTAACCAATTATTGACAGATTTTCAAAAATTCTTCTAATGACACACAATTTGCAATAGTGTGAATATTATATGTCCCACCACAGCGTAAATGCGTCTGTCGACATGCACGTGCCCTCGTCACAGAACAGTGCCAAAAACGCACCCGTACAAAAATACACCATTCTCACATAAAAATTCAAAAACAAAATCCTGGGGAAGAAGCATCCCCACCACCTGAGCCCTCTTCCCTAAAAAAGAGGGGACATCCCTCCTCACACCCAAGGCCGGTGTTACTTCTTTATTAGACAGGTCATACAACGAAGCTGTTTACTTCCGGCCATGGGCGCCATTTTGTTTCTGTTCGTTGTACCCATTGAACGTCTACCATAGAATATTTAATTTTAGCAAAAAATATTAAATTTTTTGACCCCATCTTTTAAAGGAAAAAATTTCGAGGCAGATGTTTGTTAAGGGGACATTTTTCTTGGAATTTTTGAGCTCTGATGCACCGTTTTCGAGATATTTTCAAAAATGTGTTTGTAATTCAGCAAATATTCACATGTAAACAATATGGTGCCCATAGGCCCGATTCCCAGCAGCCTAATCCGTCGAATGACCTGTCTATAGATAAGCACTGGCCTTGCTCACACCCTATCTCCTTGAACGTCTCCATCTACCTGGATCCCAGGGCTACATTGGTGATCACTGGTCAGAACTCACCAGAACGCGGTCTTCACTGAGCGTCAACAGGCGCGGGATATCCGAGTCAGGTCTGACGCCGAACATGAGTTGACGGATGGGCTTGTAGTGGGCGCGGTAGCGGCCAAGCAACACGTACGGCTCGACGAGCGTCGTCGATCGTCTGCGACACTTGTGCACGTATATCGTCACCACGAACGCCGCATCCTGCAATGTGAAATGTCAACCACATTTCGTCCTCATATTCTTTGACGTTTGCCATCGCCATCGTAATCATCTTGGACTAACTCAATTTTGACTTACGAGTTTTTAGTATTTTATTCTTTTGCTTTCTGTTTTGGCTACGTGATATAGGGACTAAGCCAACTTGACTATCAGATATTTTTTTTTGTCATTTGAAAAGGGTCGTATTGTAGCGTAACGTCGCCTATAACTGCAAACTATGTCCAAGTCCACCACGCCTGTTTTCAACCAAAATCTCAAATAGCAGGTCCTAAACAGCACAAACTGAAGCCCCTGAAATGCTAGCAGAAAAGTGCAACGTTAGGCCTAAGTGTCTGGCGGGTCGATCCTGCAACAGCTTGTCTGCCTACTGCAGTAAGTAAGTAAGTAAGTTCAACCTAAATCTAAATAGCGTATACCATTTGACAAAGTTCCAATGTTCTACTCATTCTAAAACTCTAAAACTATATTATCTTCAAAAACTGTATAAAACTCTCAAAGCCGACCGTGCACCGATCGAATGTCTGAGCTCATCAGGTAATGAGTTCCAGACCGTCGAGCCAGAATTTCACTGACGAAACCGTGCGCAACCGACGAAAAGCAAACATCATATCAACTGAGAAAGAGAGATGTGACTTACAACAGTGGCCAAGTACTGGCAGTTGTGTGAGAAGGCAATGTGAGTGATGGCCTCACGATGTGTGTTGTTGAACGGCTGGGCAGTGCAATCTTCCAGTGACAACGAGTCCACAATGCGCACCGCGCCATTCATGAACCCGATCGCTGGCAGCGAGCACACAAAACGACATCAACTCTAGAGTTACTGTGCAAACGTGAAACATAGCAAATCGCAAAGCTGAAATCACATTCACTTAAGCCAAAACGTTAAACCGTCATGTATTGTTATTATTACTTTTTAAACCCTCAGCAGTCAGTCATTACTTTATAATCCCGGTTGTAAGGATCTCAGGGATTAAGACAAAAAGTTAAAAACGTTAGCTGGAGTGGCGCTAGTCCAATTCAGTAAGAACCGAGAAGGTTGCTTTGAAGGCCACCAAATCGTAATCGTTATTGTGACTGCAGTACTGTGATGACTGATGAATATGAGTATCACCAATATTTTACTAAATTAACAGATACAAAAATATACACATGGGTGTGCAATTTTTGATTATTTAGATAATGTCACATCATACTTCTTGATATAGTTAACGATCAACATTCAATGCTGGCGTTTATATGATTAATAATTAATAAAAGCCTTTATACCACATTTACAAAAATATGCCTGATACAATAAAGGCAAACATTGCTTGCTGTAGTCATACCAATGTATTGCCCCTTTGCATCATAAGTGCAGCAGGTGATGCGATTTCCTTTCTCAAAAACTCGACTCACTATAACTCGCCTACATATATCGCCATCACACAACCAGATGCATAATGACATCTAATTTAACAGTAACATTACCAGCAAATAACAGACTCTCATATTACACACAGTTACAATTAAAAAACTAAACGTCTACAATAAATCAAATACTAATTCTATCAATTGATCAATACTGTCAGAAATGACTTCAGATGCAAACAAATACAGTATGAGTGTGTTATTTAAAAAAATAACTAAAATTAAAAATTAAATAATTAATTCATTAATTAATATGAAAATATTAATGGCTGTCACACAACAGTCAGATAGTTCTTTGGTCAGTTTCAATTGTTCACGCATTCAACTGGTGCCCGCACATTACTCGGAATCACTTCGATGGACATACAAGCAACGTTCTAGATGCAGTCTTCATTCTTCTTTCTCTAGTGAAATGAATGTGTTGTTAATATCTGGAACAGTCTTAGTTTGGACTTTTCAGCGTTCTGCTGCATCAAAAGGTAGTTGTTCTTAGCCTTTGTTTTGTGTTAAACTTCACAGGCTGTTAGTATACAGTAGTGCAACTTATTTTGTTGCCTTACAGTCCAATGTACTGTCATGCAGTATTTTTGGGCACATAAATGCCAATAATTGTTAAACTGTCTACTACCAATCAATCGGCCCTAAGAGGCTAGTATGCTAGCAACAGTAATAGCAAAGGCAACAGTAGGTCGGACACAAACCGTTTCCTGTACTGCCATAGCTTTATCATACCGCAGTGGCTTGCCACAGCAATGATATACCTGCATGCATCAACAACTGAAACATCAGCTATCCTCTGAATTATGCACAAATTTATCTAGCCAATGTAGCACTCAATCACGTAGTATAGAACTTGTCAGAATGTCAAACCTCTAGACTGCTAAGACACGTGTCACAGTGGTACCAGTTAAGCTTTCTTAAATGGCAGTCTATTCAAGTTACAGAATCAACAGAAATATTCAGAAGTCTACTGCCAGTGCTGTAAGTCACATAAACTTATTTTAATGCAAACGTAACTTTCAAGTTACTGAATGTTATACACAGTGCCATTAGCAAAGAAGTTCTAGACAAAGATATTAAGCACTAAAGTGACACTGCAACACTCTGATAAAAAAATAAAGAGAGAAGTGACAGTAAATTAACTACATCAACACGATGCAAATCTATTTGAAACAAAAGCACATCTGAGACACCATCTTTATGTAAAACGTGTCTACAAATTAGGCAAGTAAGAGCAAAATCGTACTTCACCTAACGTTCATAATCACTGAACCAGCTGACAACAACAAAAAACTACAAAATGTGTCATTAACGTTGGCAAAAAGAGAAATGAGAAATGCGTTTTACTCTGATGGGTGGACAGCAACAGCCGGAACGATGTCATCATGTTCCTTCAGTATCACCTAGATACACAAAGTCACAACTAAGTCAGCAGCGGTTAGTGTTCAATATTGCAGTGTAGTAGATCCATTCCAGGACACACAAAAGGCACCACCAAACTAGTCATGATCAAAACTAGAAGACTATATCTGCCCCATTCCGGCATATTACGCAACTGTCCACCATGCTATTTGTAAATGTAAAGTGCTGAGCCTTAAGGCCCATTGGGCGGCGCTGATCTCTGTTTCCTTAGCCCTCAGCCAAACACCAGTTTACACTGCAAGACCGCGGATAAGGGGTTAGTGCATCACGCAGTGTGTCTGTTTACGTCCCAGCTTTCGCTGTTACTCATTGTGCCTACCCATGGAGGGATAGCCAGGCTGAGTTGACCTGGGTGGCTTATTAAGGGGATGTCAGACGAACGACAAAATTGGCCGATTTTATCTGCCGACAAAATCGCCCGACAAAAATCGGTCATGTGTCATGCCGACAAAATTGCCCGATTTTGTCGGCCAAAATAGAGCATGTTTTATCTTCGACGAATTTGTCGGCCGACTTTCTGAATATTGGACAACAAATTTTGTTTATGTTGCCATGGTGATTGTTTACAACAGAAGATGAATATATATTTCAGTTATTTCTTGTGTTTGTTATTTATTTTCGTTCATTAGATGCAGAAAAAAGCGATGCAAGTATTATTTTGTGATCTGCATTCGGCTGTTGTGCTAGCTAATATTGTATGAAGTAGCAGACGAAAATATCGGCCGTGTGTCATAGTTCACAGATTTTGTCCGCTGATTTTGTCGGGCAACTAAACCACGCCCACAAAAGTCGGTCGACTTTGTCGTTCGTCTGACATCCCCTTTACACCTCAGGATGGTTTACGTGCCTGCCAACAGTCGCCCATCCAAGTACTAACCGGGCTTGGCATCGATTAACTAATAACTAGGCCAGAAGACCACCCTACCTTGCTATTAGACAGGTGTTAATCATTTTGAACATTTACATTTACACTGCGCCCAGCTAAGCACTGTGCCCCTGCCTGGGCTGGCTTGTTAATACTGATCATCTGATGCAAAATTGGACTATGTGATTAAAAAGATTTACAGTTTTGACGTTGGGCAACTTTGGTGTTTGACCTTAAAAACTGGCACACTGATGACTTTTGCCCCAGGGAAGTTCATTCACATCAGTTTTAATATATCTACTTCATTTTGTTTTTGAGTTAGAAGATCGGACAGACAAATAAACAGCGGACAGAAGAACACACGGAGGAAAAAGCAAGACTAGTGATGTGGCTTATATATATATATATATATATAGAACGGCTGCATAAAATATAGATGAAACTAATTCAACTCAGCAACTGAAGTGACTCAGAAAGTACTTTGGCGACTGCTGCAGTGAAAGTTTTGCAGGCCGTGAAATTATGTCCGATGTTTGGCCAACAATCGAAGCTCGGAAACTCAGAAGTGCATAACTCAGGAATATTTATTATTCAAGAGATATTTCTGCATACCTTGACATCAGTGCCTTCAACACTGACAGTTGCTACGAGTGCATCCGACGTGCCAATCACAAAGTCCCTCACGACAAATGTTCGTGCTTTGATCGTCGCATCTTTCTGATATTTGCCACCGGAAACTCCGCTACGTCACAAAACACCACACTTAATGCTAAATAAGTTAAAATCAACCACTAAACACAGCAACATTTGATGATGGTGGCTATCATCTCAAACCTCCAAAATCTATTAAAACAGAGATGTTAAACATGTGCATTAAAATGTTACCATAATAAACTACTGTCATCAATTCGTGATCCAGCTGTAAAAATTCAGGTCCCACGTAACTGTTCAGCCAGAAAGTGAACAACAAAATAATAATCATTGTATGCCAATTCACCTATTTCCCTCTGCATTTGCTAAGGTAATTTCAAATATTACACGTATTTTGTGAAAACAACATTAGAACAAAGCCAAACACCACGTTAGCTGGAATCCGTCACGTCAGAAAAGACTAGAGGCAAAATGAGGGCTATAACTCTAAAATTTGTGCAAGCAGAGAACAGTGCATTCAGTGATAAATATAAGGTTACATAAGGTTAACAGAAAATTAAAGCTACAAACAACAACAAGCAATTCAACACATGAGAAGTTCACCTGTAATCGAATTCTTCAACGTAAGCAAAAGACAACGAGTTGATTGGACCAAGCTGAAAGTCATTATACCTGCGAACAATAAGCAATAAAACGCACAGTAATAAGCAAGTTACAAATCGATTTTTTTAATCTTAAAAGCTCTTAAAACTTTTTGTCAACACCAACACCAGGACTTTATTTTGTTCTTGAGGCGCCTAAGACTGTTGGCCTACAGGCAATGACGTATACTGTACTCACATTACTTACCTCCAAAGATCTCAAGAGACAGAGCAGTACTATAATACATAATCCTGCAATTTACTGCTAAATTAACTTCTGAACTACACATTTAGTGAGTTACTGTGACCAAGTGTAAAATTCGCAACCAATATTTCCGTCACTTTCTCAACAATACTGTGTTTACATTATCAATGAATATCGCATAATGCCTGGGACAAGAAAGCAAAATTCATCACCCTAGCGGCCGACATGCATTATGGGCAATGTAATAATAGCTGTCTTAGCCGATTAAAAATTTTACTTTGTGTCTGTTTTGCTTTCACTGATGTTTCAGTTTCAGACGAGTATCCAAATACTCAGTTAGACACAGGAGTATTGCAGTAAACAAAACGTCCCGTATTTACATCATACAGAGCACTGGAATAGATCAGAAGAAATCATATCAGCAATACAGTGAATATAAACCAGCTAATTAGACGCAGCTCCTGGTCAAAGAATTTCACATGACCCAGAACGTCACCAGAGACAATGAAACTGGACATAAAAACAGCACAAACGACAACAGCAAATACTACTTGATATCACGTCCACTAACGCAAAATTCATTTAATGCAAAAGATTTAACTCTGTCCAGGTAATAGATATTATCACTTCTTTTGTCATCACATCGTTCACTTTCTGACCTAGCTACATACTCACTTGATCAAGTTCCAATCTGCAAAATTACACAGAACCAAGAATAAAAGTGGAAAAAAGTGTCCACATGGCAACTTTTCATCCTTTCTCCTTGCCGTCAAAGATATTTTATTTTGCAAAATTCTAATTCAGAGAAAAAAATGCTGAAATGTGATATGCCATACGAGCTCATACCGTCCCACTCGAGCATTGTAAGTTTTAAAAAAACTTGACATGAGTGCAGACAAACAACGTTAAAACTCACTCGTCGGTGACCGTCAGAACGGTGATGGCTCGCTCCTGAATACGAACGATCTTCAACGCTTTCTTGTCCTGGGTCGTCTCACCCTTCTCTGTGAGTCAACACAGCATCAGCAACACTCAACATCATTTTGTAATCATAAAGACAGTAAAGATAGTAACAGCAAATGACAATGACAATGCTGGCATCAAATTTTCTTTCTACATTTCCGTTTAGAACAGTTTTTGGCCGACCGTACTGATGGCGATGCCTATGGCACAAGGACAAGTCTGTCTGTCTGTCATTTGTAATGCATATATTGTGGCTAAAAGGGACGTTGTAGTTGTAAGAGGTTGGCAAAAGTACCACTGGATAGGGCGACGACGATTTGGATCAGTATACACCTATTCGAACACTATGCTCCACTGACCAGCATCTTCTTGACAGGCCACGTGTCAGCAAAGACTTTGGCGAAAGAGCCTTTTCATATAAAGCTCCCAACATCTGAAACTCTCTCCCTTTATCAGTTAGACATTGTACTTCCCATTCAACCTTTAAACGCCATCACAAAACCTACCGACTCAGTTTATAGCCCATCACTATCCATCTGGTGACTGCCAGTGCCTCAGATTCAACTCGCTGACATTGAGCGCCTTACAAGTGACCATATTATTATTATTTTTAGAGCTGTCAAGGCGTTAATTTTTTTAATGCATTAATTAACGCGTAAATTAACGCACCCAGTCCTGTCGAGATGGAGAGTAGGAGGTAAATTACCCCGGGCCTGAGACGTTTATGCGACCCGCCTGTGAAATATAGAAAGTTAAAAAAATGAAAAAAAGTAAAAAAAACACACACATATAATTTTTATTTTTTAAACGTATTTAGACTATTTACTATTTAACTATTACAGTATTTTTATTTTGTAGGCCTATATCATCTCTTGTCCATCATAGACTCCATCATTTTGTGATGGACTCTATTGGGTTACGCTTACTCGAATTGCTTGCTTACTGTCTTTTGTCAGTTTCGTGCGTATGTTTGTATGTCTGTCTGTCTGTCTGTTCATTTGTGATTGGTGAATAAATAAAGATTTAAAAATGTAATAAAGTTTAATAAAGTAACTATCAATATTGCCGATGTTGTAGGTGGACAGTGGACTACATGAAGAGGGTGACTGGAATGAAGCCCACAATGCCTGTGTCACAATAGCCTACCGTGATGCCTGTCGTGAACTTGCACAACCAACAAATTTTCTTACTTCTAGTCTTACAATTTTTTCAATTTTTAATAAATAAGTAATTGTTTATTTGCAGCAATGATGAAACGAGTAGTGATGAAACGAAAACTAGTTTAGTTACTTGATTTCATTCGATTGGCATATAACCATAGTTTAACGGAATATCCGAACTTTTGCTGCACAGAATTTAGTAACTGAATGAAATAAATTTACACATGTGCGTTAATTTTTTTAACACGCGTTAATTTATTAATGCATTAACGCATTAATTAACGCGTCAACTGTGACAGCTCTAATTATTTTTTTTATTTAACCCCGGTAGTAAAGGTTCCCAAGGGTTAAAAACAAAAGTTAAAAACAAAAACCAAGTTGCTGAAGCGGCACTAGTCCAATTCGGTAGGAACTGTAAAGGTTCCTTCAAAGGCTACCAAGTTGTAGTGCTGGACCGCCAAAGAGACTCGCTGAAATAAGTATGTGGTTTCGTGACAGTCTCCCGAGACATCTGACAACCTGTGGCCAAGCTCGGTGAAGAAGGAAATTCCAGTAGAATTTATCAGTCTGTGTTTCCAAAGCCAAAGGCTGAAATGTATGTGAAGGTGGAAGTGAAGAATATTTTGCAGATTTTCTGGCCGCGGCATGCTCTTCTGCGCCACCTGGACTGGCAGAGAGCGTGATATAGGACTCCGTCAGCGTGTTGACTAAAGTAACATCCAACGCCATTGCTTTGCCAGCGTGCCAAGGAATCAAATGTGCTGCTGTCGGGGCATTTACCATCAACTCTGACAAGACCAGATGGCTCTTTCACGGATGGGACGTTGACCTTGCACAGGGCCCGCCAGACAAGATCGTTAATCTCGTGATGGCGAGCCATCCTACCAAAGGCCAAATGACATGACAGACCATAAGACCCTCTAGCATCAGCCATCTTCCCGCAGGTGTGCAGAGGTCTGCACCAAGTCTCAAACCAACTGCGACTCTGATGGCCTCATTATCCAGACGTAGGCTGCAGGCAGAGATCTAAAGTGCGTGAAGCCAATCGTTGCTGTGTGGTGTAGAAACAGCTGAAAGCCTTGCCTGGTGGTAGCTGCCACTGTAGCTGCTCGAAACAAGGGTCTTGTCTGCCATGATGGCTGGAGCGTCCAGACTGCCTGCTTAGCAGATGCTGAAAATGCAGGCAGCAGCATGGAGTGCAGAATAGACCAATCAACTTCATAGTCAGCTACATGAGTGTCCATGGAAACAACAACGTTGACGAGAATTTCATTCTGGAGATCGAGAGTGCCCGCAGCTGAAGCCAGAAAGGCAGATAGTGCAAGCGGAGCAGCTCTACGGATTCCCAGACCTCCATCTCTCACCGGCAAAGACGTCTGCAGCCACTGGACATCTGACAAATTGCAGTTGGTTACAACCATGAGACCTGATTTCAGGAGATTATCGAAAGTGGTCAGAGCCGGGTGACCGTGACATGGGGTACAACGCAAAATGTGCTGAATCTTCGGTGCACAAAAGCATGACCGCAGCAAAACCAGCGCGTCATGGGCCTCGATGTGACTCAGGTAACTGATAGCCTTTGATAAATTGGAGCAGCACATATCCAGCGCTGTGTCCAGGTTTTTGCTTGGCAACAACGGGGCCCCAAGCAACGTGGCTTCGTCTAGCGCTATTGACTTAAAAGAGCCCAAGACCGCGAACTTTATAGCGCTGCCCTGGGGATGCACAAGCTCACACATTGCCACGTTGAGGTGGAGGCCCAGACTGGTGCCAGTGCTTGTCACCACAGCAATGTCACGGTACACAACAACCTCCGGGCCACCGACAGTGAAATCGTCCATGAAGCCAGCAAGGAGTGGAGACTGTAGACAGTTGTGTGTATTGTGTGATGCAAGTACTTCAAAATGTGGTATTGCCACCGTAAGTTGTCTGTCCATCAGTCTGTCTGTCGTCCATTTGTAACAATGCTGTATCATGGCCATACAGTTTGGGTTTCATGCGTGCAATTGCAACAGTACTGTAAAAATCGGAAAAGATATTACCAAGGGTTACAAATTTGTTGGCATCCCAAACAATCACGTTGCCAATAGATGTTGCAGTAAGAGCCCGCGAGCAGTTGCGAAGAAAGACTGTCTGACTGAACTTTCCAACAGGCTTGTTAAAGTCTTCATCTGTCAGAGGCGGCGCATAGTACTCCAGCTTTCCACCAAACTAAACAAAAAAAACATAAAACCCACAACAATTGTCTTTAAAAAATGCACTCTGACATCACTGCACCTTCTAACGAGCTGGATAGCCGCATCCATGCTGTGAAGGCTTACAAAGCTAACAGTAACAGCAGCCTTCAGTACTGAGTAGTCATACGATTGACGATCTTAATTCATAACTTAGCAACATGTTGTCATTGGTTTCCACCAGACTTGCAGTTTCAACCGCATCCTCAGAAAAGCAATGTTCCATTTTTCTCTTTTCATTTTTTTCAAGTTTCAGTCTTCATTATTTCGTTCCATGTGTGTTTTTCACCTCAAACTTCTACAACCTGTCTGTTTTTCAATTTTTTTCTCAAATTTTTGCACAGCAGTAAGCTTACTTGATCCATTTCTCTTATTTGAGTTCCATTTAAAATAGTTTTTGTTCTTTTAGCTTAGTTAGCCTGCCATCAGTACAGTAATCATAGGCCTACATCATATTATCATAATCAGATCATTCAAGAGAAAAGTCAAACTGGCTGGAGACCTACTGCATAAAGCACGTCTAACTCCCAACAGTGGACCAGTAAAAAAGAATGATCAAATGTAACTGACCCATCTGTAGAAGATTGCTTGTGTGTCAGAGTTTGAGATCAGCTGTGTTATGTTGTCTGGGTTAAACGTAATATAAGTCTACAATATCACACACAAGAAACTCAACATCAGCAAGATCAATAAGCTTTGCTCAAGGCAAATTACTGCCCATGGACCATGCCTGTGCAACATTTCGCGAATCCAGGCCTAATTTATGTTACAGGCACACAACCGCCACTAGCGAATATGCTAGTAAAGCATACACAAAAGCAGTCACAGATGAAATGTATGTTATAACGAAATATGGTATTAAATACGTAATTATAATATTTTCAATAAGTTAAATATTGCACATATAGCAACTTCGAAATACTGACAAAGAAGTGTTCACAGGCATAACTAAATAACGACTTGTTACAATAATATGCTGCTCGTTGTAAAACACTGACAAAAATAAGTAAGTAAGCATCCGACCTGTTGAGGTAAACTAGCCAGCAACTTGGCAGTACACAAGGGCTTCTCCAACTCTTTTGTCCAATCCCAGATCGCCAAAGTCTGTCAGACAAACAAATGCCCACTTCATCTGCCTAAATTAAATTTCTGATGATTGCAGTTATTTTTACAACTAAAAAATATCACTCACAATACACTGAATCACCAGTATCAGCTTCATCTAAAATTTTACTAATTATCACAAATGCAATTATAGAAAAGATTAATGCTGACGTTTCAACACTGCTACAAAATACAATCTACCATACCACTTCACAAAACGTCGCTCAATAAACCATGACCAGATTGCACCAAATACTAATTCTGCACATTCTGCTGAGACTAAATGCAGCAGTTTTCAAAATAAATTAATCAGAAGACCTGAAGAAACGAACATCAGCAGTACCCCAGTCAGGCTGTAGCACTTCAGTAGTCTTGTACAATTTAACATTTAACATTTTACATTCAACTGCATTATCAGACAATTAATCAACTGCGATCCAAAATCAGCTAAGCTGAAATTTTTAAAAAGTGAAAAACCAAACTCAGATACCAACTTGTTCCTCAGTAGCAGTAAGAGTTGCCAGGTAGCGAGCATCTTGCGACAACGCGATTGCACGGCATCCGTTATCAATGTGACAGTCAAAGATCGTTTTCACAGGAATACTGCCACAACAAAAACAGTAAATTTTATTCATTTCAAGTCAAAATAAACATCTTTATTTCCAAATGGACTAGCAATAGGTGTAACTATTTGTAGATAAATAATTTTCCTAGATTAACAATTAATCCCAAATTTTGACAGCGTTCGCAACAAAAAAGACTTCTGAAATGTTACGCTTCACTGAATGTCAAAGAACTGCAGCAGCAATAGCAAAAACAATATCCATTTCTGTAAATCAGCCAGCAGTGTTGTGGGTTAAGAACCTAAAAGTTTTTGACAAAGAGCCACAGATTTTCCACTAAAGAAATTAGGCTATGGGTGCTCAAAACTTCAATTTTGCTCATAAATTCCCCTAATATGGTGTATCTGTAGTCCCAAATTTTGTCCTTTTAAACGAAAATTTGTCCAACATAAATTTTTTTGCAACATACTAATATTTAGAGTGAGGGAAATTACCCCCTGCCTCCCACCCTCCCCCCTACTATGATGCCATGGAAACCAGACAACTGCTCCAGAGTTAATGCATGTTAAGCTGGGTTTCCAAAAGCAATTACAGTCCTCAGACTTATCTCTGAAAACTGCTGCAGTGGGTTTTTATGGACAGATGCCCTTGCAATCACCACAAGAATTACAGTATGCTGTGAAGAGTAACAGTAAGAACGGCTAATATTAGTAACACAGTGTACAACAGACATAGAAAAACGAACAGATAACTATCATATTAGTGTAATGCATACAATGCAGACATGCACGTACCCATTACGAGAATCCCAGACGATGACCATGCTGTTTGGTCCAATGTCGGCCGTGACAACCCAACGCCGATCATAGCTACTGCATGTGCACGTGATTGCATTTGACTAACACAAACAACCAGCAACAACTGAAGCACTCGTACAGATACTATCTGTGCAGCTGCCTAATTTCATTTATACAAGAACAGTGCTTTGACAAAAATATACCAATGGCTTACAATTCACCAGTCCGGAACCACTGAACATTGTGTTCATTTACTATTATGAGAAAAAATCGTGCAGCAAGTTCAATAACACAACAATCATTCATTCAGTTACACAGTGTTTCATAAAAAGACCCCTTTTTGTTTTTTTCATAATTTACTCAAATTACAAGCAATTTACATGAAATTTTTACCAGTTGTAGCTGAAGAAATACTAATTCAAAATATTTGAACAAAATATGGCAGTTGATTAAATATTCTTTGCTAGTCGTGATCCAAAAACTCAACATCTTGCAAGCTCAGTGTGATAGTGCACTGTCTTGCTCGAACATGTGAAAGACCAACTATCCCCACAGACACGTAAATTCGATCGCTTTGCACGATTTTGTGGCTTCAACTGTAAAACTTCAAATATTTGACACCAACGAACCAGATTTTTCACCATTGAAGCGGGGTAGCAAACTGGCAGCACGAATTGGGATTAGCCTGTTTGTACCCGTGACACATTATAATGTCAGCGTTACATCACGACTATCAAAAAATATTAAATCAACTGCCATGTTTTGTTAAAACATTTTGAATTAGTATTTATTCAGCTACAACTGGTAAAAATTTCATGCAAATTGCTCATCATTTGAGTAAATTATGAAAAAAAAACAAAAAGGGGTCCTTTTTATGAAACACAGTGTATTTGAAGTTTAATAAAAACAGACAAAATGCTGTTACACAATAAGCGCTAAATGACACTCAATGAAACAAATACAAAAATAGTGTATGCTAATACAAACCGTCAATGTGCAATGTGAGAATTACCAAATGAAAAATGCTTATCATGTCAGCACTGAGCAACATGGAAACATGAAATCAGGCATCTTGTGATCCAAAAACTCAACATTTTGCAAGCTCAGTGTGATAGTGCACTGTCTTGCTCGAACATGTGAAAGACCAACTATCCCCACAGACACGTAAATTCAATCTCTTTGCACGTTTTTGTGCTCTGATTTACAACTGTTGTTTTCCCACTAAACTACTTGTCACATAATAGCAGGTTTTATAACAGTTAGTTTCATTACATATACACAGGATGCCAGTGCAGAGTTGAAGAAAAAGTAAACAAACAAATTCCTGTATATGAAACCCAAATCCAGATTTCTCTCAAACTGCAAAGCATTACAAAAATACCAGTCTACAGACAACACAAGCAAGCACATAGCATGCCATCCTATAAATAGTAAATAATAAAAAGAGCTAAAGATCAAAGAGATGACTACTGCATTGTCAGCTGAACAAGTTATTTCATTCGTAAATAAACATACATGTCCCTGGAGTAGAACTTGCTTGTTTTCAATGTAGTCATAAATCACACCAACATTTGACGATGCATAGAATATGCTGCTGCAATTTTCAGATGTCAAATTGACAACTGGAATGCTTTTGTTAAGTCCAAAAGACCAAACCATTTTCTACAAAAAACACTAACATAATAGGCAAATCGGCACATATATAACCCAGCATAATAATTACCAACAATAAAACAACTATTTGGCATATTGTGGTAGAGTGTAAACAAGACAAAATTTTTTCTAACATTCACAGTTTCCACTCCAGTAAACCTTATTTTCCTTTTAGTCTTCAGCAAAAAGTACAAGAAAGCCTAGCTAATGCAAAGGAGAACATGTGACAGCAGTGCATATTTGAAGGCCCGCTGCGAACAAAATCTATAAGCTCACCGATTCCAGCAACTGATATTGGGATGATGCACTCATATACGCCAGATGGCGCCACCGTCTCGCATGACTGCTGCCGTTCGAGTGGCCAAATGCGAATATTCTCAATGGGATACCCAAGTCTGACTCCCATGTACGGAGAATTTCTTGAACACATGGGACAATATTTAAACTAGTGAAAACTACGTTTAATGCTGAAAGTTTTATACGCCGACTGTCCCAGTCTATCTCTAGCAATTTCAGCAAAATTCGCTCTTGAAATATGTGTGACAATCACAAATTGCAAAACAATCCATAAAAAATCTTTATTTTGGCATTCAAGGTCATCCAAGGTCATTGCTTTTGATGCCATTCAAAAGCCAGTGAACTGTTTCGCAATGACATTCCCGTAAACAATCACATCATAGTATTGTTAGTTACAAAATGCACTACTACTGTTTAATATAGCAAGTTCGAGTCATAAAACACACCAGCACAGTTGGAACTCTAGATTCCTCATCTGTTGGTGTCTCGATGTCATCACGACCTTCCGTCAGCAGTGCTGGTAGGACAGGCACCCCAGGACACTCCTGTATAGAACCGATGTGATCCGAAGCACGAGTTGGATCAGGCCAATCAGCTTCATCTAAAACTGCTAGTTCATCAAGATCTGGTACAGGTGGAATCAGTCCAGCATCCTCTTCTCCAATAACATCAATCTCATCAGCACTTGGATACTGCATCACTTCACAAGGCTCATCAGCCAGCTGCTCTGCAGACTGCTCTCTGTCCATATCATCGAGTCCCTTTCCCTCAGCCTCAGTGTCCGAAGGCTGACCCACTGCATCATCAACTACACCTTCAGGTGGTTCAGTTGACTCTGCAGCCACTGGTTCTTCATCAGTGACAGCAGGTACCACAACCTCAGCCTCAATGCTGTCTAGCTGCTGCTGCTGCATATCACCCTCTGGGCTACCAGCTTCTTCCTCTTCACCAGATTCTGCTTCTGGCACTATACCTGCAGACTCATCTGCTGCCACAACATCAGGTTGTCGTTCATCCACAGTTTCTGGAGGCACATCTTCTGCTGTAGTTGCCTGTTCAGCTCCCACAGTGTCAGGTTGTGCCTCATCCACAGTTTCTAGCGGCACATCTTCTGGTGTAGTTGTTTGTTCGGCCGCCACAGCCTCAGGTGGCGATTCATCTTCAGTCGTAGCTGCTTGTTCGGCTGCCCTGGCCTCAGCTGGCGGTTCATCCACAGCTTCTGGTGGCACATCTTCTGGTGCAGCTGCTTGCTCCTCCTCGCCATCATCAGCTGTTTCTAACTGACCTTCATCCTGCTGTGGTGGTTCAGCTGCATCTGCAGAAACTGGTTCTTCGTCAGTGGCAGCAGGCACGACGACGTCCGCCTCGACGGTGTCACCAGGCGCGTCTTCAGCACCCGACGGCTCAGCATCAGCACGGGGTTCATCTTCGACTGCCTTAGTCTCCGCTGTGGGTTCTCCCGTCTCCTTTTCATCAGCCATTGAAGAAAGATCGTACGATAGCTAACAATGACTGAAAACTTTATCAACCACTAAGTACCTTTGACAAAACTAACAAAAAACAATTTACGCGCTCCTCATCGACTAACATCAACAAGTACAATACCATGGCAACGCCGACACCAAAAAATATCGATTATGTGATGCACTGAATTCAATATTATATATATGAATATTTATTCAGTTCAATGAGGTGATAGATTGCAATCCCGGGATCCCTAATCCCGGGATCCCGGCCGTTTTCGCCAATCCCGAATCCCGGAAGCCCTGGATTTGGGGATTACAAAAATTAACTAAGATTGTACTTTTTCGCGTATTAAATGACAGAAATAAGAATTTTTTTGCCGTCTGGTGAATAAAAAATTTTATGAACGCTAAAGTACTACTTCGTGCTGTCGCCGGAAATTTGTATTTCGACAGTCACTGTCACTCTCTACAGTTCGGATATACCTATCGTGGGGCCATGTGCATAAATATGTCAATTTGGGGTACCAAAATAACGACCAATCTGTAAACCTAAGCCCAAAACGAGATCCCGGGATTACAAATTTATCAATCCGGGATTGAGAATCCAATCCCGGGATCGCAATCACGAGAGGTGATGCTCAAAAGTTCGAAAAAAGTCGACATTGGATGGCTAGTTGGCTAGCATATTAAATGGCGTTTAAAAATTTCGCAGGAAACGTGTTTTTAATTGGTAATACTAACGTTTAAGTATGATGTTCCAATGCAATTAAGTCTGCGGCAAAAAAATTTTCTGCGTCTTTAAGTTTACACCGATTACCGACATTGACCCATCACTAGAGTGTTTACATCTCTGTGACATGGTGCAGATTTTTGTAAATAAAAAGTTGTTGTGAAAGTGTGTAAACAATATTCTTACTGGTAGTGCATTGATTGTAGCGTAGAGTGTGTCATTAGGTGTTAGGCTGTAAAATGCCTAGAACATTCTATGAAGAACCGACCGATGATGCTGGAAAACCAAAGCGGTTCTGTGACGGTCTGCGTGAAGACCTCAAGTATTGTCTTGTAAACAGCGACTGCGTACAGAAGGTTGGCGCACTTAAGCTGCGTTTTTCATCAGCTAACAAGGCGTGTCTGTTCTACCAGACTCCGCCCCTATTGCCTTATTTGGACGCTCATTATTCAACTAGGTCAACCACTAACGCGATCTGCCTACCGAGATAAAACTGTGGTCGTAGTCGTCCTACGGTAGTCTCGTGACTCTGTGGTGGGCATGTCTGTTGTTGTTTTAGTTTTTATCATTGAACTAGGCCTAAATATTATATAATAATTACATATAATATTTAGTTCAATGGTTTTTATCGTCTG
>Ga0056128_1003763_pt1 | contig 18785 bp, 7 predicted proteins | sample WorMetLIZISLAND2_FD_71113 | JGI IMG/M metagenome (GOLD analysis project Ga0056128, IMG submission 71113) | Marine gutless worms symbiont microbial communities from Max Planck institute for Marine Microbiology, Germany - Olavius geniculatus... ... | reverse complement strand
TTCACTGGTCCAAGGACTGATAGACTCGCTTGCAGTGACAGTAGCATTGGCTTGGATCAATAGGCGACATCATCAATCAACTTCAGCAGTCTTCACTGACGGACTTCCGTCCGTCCGTTAAAGCAGTATTTTAGGTTTTGCTTGAAAGATGCAGTCTGGCAGGCTGCTGTTGAAGCTACATCATAGTGGCAGGCTTCGCATATTTGCGCCTCTGATTCCTTTGTCGAATACACGTGTTCTTATTGATCACTTCTCTACAGTCTACAGACCGGTATGTCGCGTGCCAAATACTTTTATTGAACTTTTAATCGAAACGCAGAAGAGGAACGTCCGTCCTGCAGCGCCAGGAAACAACCTTCCCCAATTATAGGCCTAGGCTTACTCTTATACAGTGTAATAATTTGACCACATGCACTGCAGTGGCGCAGTGCGTTTGATCAAACAATATAATCCTATAGTAACTTTGCAAATACCCTAAATTATGGGCTGTCAGAAAATTGTCAGAAAATTTACTTTTGTCGGACTAGGCCTATTTTTGTTCAAAAGTGCACAATTTTTTGACAGAAAACTCCCATTTTGGAAAAATTTGAAAGTAAAGTTAAACCTTTGAGCGCCCGTAAACTCTTCTTGTCTTAAATTTGCAGTGTTTGTCGAAAAATCGCTACTTTATGCCAGTCTATGCAGTGGCTTCTATTTCTATATACTTGGTGAGCGCAGCTTGCGCCCAGTGAAAAATGGGGGGTTTGTTGAGGGTGTAGATCAAAACTCCTCCCCCTATTTTTCACTGGGCAATATACACCTCTAACAAGAAGCCCAATGGGGGGTTGAAACCAAAAATGGAGGAACATGAACTTGAAAGTGGGGGAACTTGCGCCCGATTTCGACTCCAGATTCGGGGGGGGGGACAGAATCCACTGCGCTTATTTTTCTAACTCACGACGCCGCTGTAACGATCAAACACGCTCTCAGCTCATGATGATGTGAAGTGACGTCAGGCGGTAATAAATCATATCAGAATTAGCAGCGACTACGCATGCGCGCGCGGGCGCGGGAAAGTCAGTCACGTGACCGGAAATTCATGTCAAGCCGCTGCCGATGGGTGCTTAATCCATGCACGCGGTATACGGGGTGGATACGTGACTGTCAGACAACGCGCGTCAGGGTGGTGCAACATCGTGCAGTGCCGTCATCAGGCATTGGACCTTGATGTCATTAACGTCGAATATGCAGTTGATCAGGCCCGACGAGAATGGAGAAGAGAGGAAAGTTTTTTGCTGACCTCGCGACGTTTGGGAGCACCAGCATCGCTCAAAAATATATTTGCTACGCCTGTATGTTTGACAGCAGAACTGATCACCTAAATTGAGCTTAAGTCTTTTGCGGCGGTTTTTCAACAAATCTGACCATTTTTTGGATGAATGAACTTAGGCCTATTCAATATTCTAGTCCGCTCTTCAGACAACACCCCATAGGTGCACTCTCGCGGGCCTCGCTGTGGCTCAGTCGGCTCTGCAGATGATGAGCGTAATAGACACAGTGCATGCCACTCATATACAGAAAAATAGAAGTTGTCTAACATATAGACGCCGATTTTTACAAATCGTCAGCATAGCAGAAGCCCTGCCTTAACTGTGGTTGAGAAGTCCGTCTGTCCGTCTGTCACATTCTACGATTCTATCATTACGGTGCAACCCATGCAGGATCACGGAATCTTTACTGTCGGCTGCTACTTAAGAATCCCTCTATTGGCCTAGTTACGGGATTAGTTCGTAGATGCCCCAAGCTGACCCCTTGTTCTTTAAGCTGTAGCTGAAATACTTGTTTAGAATTGATTTGAGTATAACTCTTTTACTATCTCACTCTTTTTCTCTTTTCCCAGCTTCTTTTGTAAGTTTATTTCTCTCTTTCTAGTTCTAACCTAGGGCCTATTATATTCAGCTGCAAATCCATCCAACTATGGAGAGTAGGAGGCTTGCATGCATTAAACCAGTGACAAAAAGTGTAGGCCTATAACGGACTGTATCAAAAGTTTTTTGTAATGTCGGCTACTAATGATTTCTGGCACACATTCGTCTCAACCCTAGATAACACCGTGCATTTTTTTCTGTCTTCTAATTCGCTGACGCATTTGTATTTTATACCGGACCGAGATATCTTGCAGCAATTCCAAGCCCAAGCCGTATATTAGAGCTGGATTAAATGTACTAAAATAAATGCAAAAGAGGAAAAAAATAGAAGATAAGAAGAGTAAGTTTTAAAAAGTGACTGGCTCCGAATGCACCTGTCGTGGTAATTTTTGCACATCGACGAACGTTATTCAAACAGACACTCTCGGTGGTTCCGGTGCTGTCATGGCGACGAATGAATGAACGAGCACGCATGCGCAGACAGAGACAGACACGTGACGGGTGGCGGAGACATAGTTAGCAGCGCGTTGATTGATGCTGATCCAATGTCAATAGCATCATGGTGCATTGTGCATCAGAGATTTGCACTGCGGAGAAGCAGAAGTCTCGAGAGTTCTCGCGTGATTTCGAGACACGCGATCGATTTTGCGCTGGTGGTTTGGTTTAGTTGGTAACGTCGTTGTCGGTTAGCATAATTACAGATGCGTGACCGTCGGCAGGCAGGTAAACCATCTTGGTGTGTAAAATAGCCACCCAGCCACCTAGGTTAACAACTCAGCCTGGCCACCCCTGTGAGACTGGAAGTTGAAACTAAAAAGTTGGAAAGTCAGAAAGGATTTTTCGTTCGACTTGGCAGCCTCGTAATATCCGAGAACGTCTTTTTGACGTATAAGTAAGTAAGTGAGTAAGCAAATAAGTAAACTGCAGATTTAATAATAGTGCGTACACAAAAATTTTTATAATGCCATCAGTAGGCCTATACATTTTGTATGTCTACAGTTGACATTTCAAAGTGTAGGCCTATACTATGTTGCTAAAAGATTAATAAACAAACCCGTATATCCATATTCTAGCCGTAATTCTAATCCAACGCCTATAGGGCCCCTATAGACCAGCGGCGTTGCGGGTTAAAAAATAAGCGAGGCAGAAAGTTGCAATTTTCCGAGAGAATTCCGACAGATAGCACCAATTTTGACAGAGAAGATTATGGGTGCTCAAAACTTCAATATTTTCTTTTATTTTTTTTCTAAATGGGGATTTTGTAGACTCAAACCTCGCACTTATGGACAAAAAAATTACAGAAGATTTTTCGACAATTTTTCGACCGCGAAAAAATTAAGGTCTCTGTCCTCCCTGCTCTTTCATAACGCCACCGTTTCCCTTTGCTAAGTAGAGTCGATATATAGGAGCGTGATCGCAGATGAAAATACAGCCATGCACAACGACAAAGCTGTTTGCTTCAGAAGGCGACTGCCAGGCTCAGCTCCCATTGAAACTCATCCGTCTTACTGCGCCGTCACAGCCTGTCACTATATAGACGCACAGTGACTTACGCACAAACTTCAGTTTCATTAACTTTTATATACAAGTGAAAGAAAACTTTGTAACAGCATGTCAACTCAGCCTGGCCATCCGTCCGTCCTTAGGCCTATCTGCGCAATGAGCACAGGACTATCGGCCGGCTAAAGCTGGAGTGCATCGCGCGATGCATAGCCCGGTGTTTGTCTGGCAGTGTAAACTAGTGTCTTGCCGAGGGCTAAGTAAACCGAGAGTATAGTTTGCATAGTTCATCCATGGTTCTAGTGGTTCCATGGTTCGTCCTAATAGGCCACATTACGGGTCTTGTCGGTTCGTTCGTCCGTCATAATAGCTGTGCCCGCCACTCTGTCCCGTCCGCACGAGATTCCGACTCCTATAAAATGATGCGAATTATCCATGCAGCAGAAGTATATCTAAGGCGTGACGATTTTCAGCTCAAACATCACAGGTCACGATTAGAGTTAGAAATTGCATTATAGGGCTTATAGGGATTAGTTGTTGCAAACTACGAGCTACGACTTCTGCATTTCGCAAGGTAGTGTAGCAACAGTATTAAAGCGAAAGGGGTAAAACTGCATAGTCATTTACGTCATTTTTATGTTGTTGATGGGGGCTAAAATTATTCAAATCTGCCAATGTTTAACGGAGTTAGCCTATCCAAAAAATAACACAGACAGTTTTTTGGCGGGCTCGGTGTAAAGCAGTAGGTCACACGTTTAAACGTTTAAACCGGAGCATTACTATTCACTTTAGTCCCTAGTTCTCTCTGTTCGTACAGCGTCAGAAGCGGCGGCGGCAGAAGCGGCGTTCCCGCCGGAAGTTGCGGTCTGACTGGACTGTATGCTAGCGCTACTCAGCGGCCGCTGAACGCACCATCAATCTTTTACGCCACGTCCACAACTAATGCTGCTGTCAGTGGTGGCGCTGCGGAGCCCGGTCAGCGCCGCTCCAGACCGCTTACACGCTTATCTATCAACGTTCGACTGCATGAAGCTTTCAACTCACTGCTTATAGCTATGCTATATAGTTCTCTGCTGCCTCGTTATGCATATATGCAGTCGTTATTTAATATGACAAAAATATAATCGCGGTGGATAGTCCAAAAGGGTGCAAGCTAAGATCACCAGATTTCCAACGTCGGCTGCCTGGAAGACTCTAGTTTCACGATCCGTAAAGCTTTTCCTTAAATTCGAAAGCGGTCACCCCGAGCGAGGGCGCTAAATGACAGGGGGTAGGAAAAATTTGCGATTTTTAGCCAATACTGAAATTCATGCGCTGGATGTGGCGCTATATGTCATCCGCCGTCGAGTATAGGTTTAAATGAAACATCGTTGTGTGCTTAGATTTCGTTCGCACCGGGCCTTCACACATGCATCGCTGTCGCGCGTTCCCCTTTGCGTTAGTTGGGCTTTTCTTGTTGAAGATTTATGTGACAAGAACGTACACTGGCTAGTAAGTGTACAGTGTTGGTGAAAATTCGATGCTGCTGCATGCAAGTACGAAACTTGCCGACTGGCTATCCGTGATTCCTTATCTGTTGGGGATGAAGTCGTCAGTTGCCGGGCTTCCGTCGTGTCTCTGCGGCAGTACGATGAGCACCACATTACGGCCTTGGCCGGTACCTTCGAGCACCGTTGAGCGCTTGTACTTACCGGCTAAGCCCGTCCAAGTCGGCGGCCGGATCAATAGCCGGCCCGCGTAGAACCGGATATTTATCCGATTGCCGTACCAATAGTCGTTAGTTTATTTATACGGCTGCCGGAAAATATCCAGTGCTTGTAATAATATAAGATCATACGTGCTCAAAGTTTTAATTTTGCCTCAAAATTTTCTCAAACTAGGAGTTATTAGCTTTATTTTTTGCATTTTAACGAAAATTTTCCTACAATACAAGATTTTTCGACAATTTTTTGGAAGGTCTAAATTTAAAGATGGGGCTGTTTCCCCATTTCTAACTTCTTTTTCCTAACTGCCGAGTTTTCTAGTCTCGCGATTTCCACCTTTGCGATTTGGTGCCGGGTTTTCCAGTTCCGCGTTTTCCAGTCTCGCGTTTTCAGCGCCCCCATCATTAGGCCCGTTGGTAGCAAGTTAACAACAAAATAATTTTTAAAAAAATTAAAAAGAAACAATTAAACATATACAATAATGTTCATAGTATGACCATACTTGCACGTGACTATTGGCAACAAATTTTTAACTGTTTGAACTGAACTGAACTGAGTTTATTAGAACACTCTTGCAGCTCGAAAGCTGAATATCTAAATAATCCAGTGAAAAATAAATAACGAAATATGCAGAACGTGCAAAAATATCCAAATAGACAAAAAAATAATATCTAGCCAGAAAAAAATACAAACAAAAAACAACAACAACAATCAGTAGTCTAGGCTATGTGAAGTAAAATGGTATAGGCTAGGCCTAGCCTAAACTAATTAATTACGCTGCATGCTCAGTCAGAAACGCGTCGAAAGTTAAACCATCAATCAGCGCTAACTGATGTGCAACTGATTAGTTAACTAAAAAAAACGAGAAACAGCGCCGCAAATCGCTACAGAATAGCTAAATGTAATCACGTCGCAGTAACGCTTTGCATAGGCACAGTAGTTCTGCATACAGAGCTGCTGCTGCTGCTGCTGCGCGTTGCGGCGACGTTGAGTTAAATTCACTCGCCAGATGGCGTACTCTCGCTGATGTGTGCAACTGTTTTTCCACTAGTAGCGTAGCTGCAGAAAATTATGTGGACTGGATACCTCCTTTTTTTCTCTTCCCCCCTTTCGTCTTCCTTCTTCCCTTGTCCTCCTTTTCCTCACCTACCCTAACTTTTTCTTTTTCTCCGTTTTCCCCTCCCCTTAGAAGTAGGACCAGTAAAATCCAGCTAGGGGACTTAAGAAGCGTTGTGAATCCCCATCTGGGTCTAGAGCAGAGGTGCAGCGAAAATTAAATTTGGTGCATTATATCTAAAAAGTATATAAGATCTGATTGCAACAGCTTAATTATTTTCCCGAGAATCAACTGACCCAATTTATTACAGTTTAAACGTGCATGCTTGTCTTTTCTGGAGGATTGGGGGATTGGCCCAGTGCCCACTCCGCGGCCCGCCCATTTTTTGTCTACGCTACTGCTAATAGATCAGTATTGGTTGCTATTATTACAAAGTCGGGCTAGTACTGCATATCTCTCAGCACTGTGTCTGCAGTAGCCTATAACGAGTTGATAACTTCACAGATCACGCACTTAAGCTTATGTATAGGCCTAAATTAATCCAATCCGTCAAGGCAATGCAAGCTAAGGTTGAGATGTAATAAAAGGTAAAGTTGAAAATAGCATCATAAAAACTCTATGGCACAAAATATTTTTATCCGGCAGCCGTATCAATAGTCTATATAGCGGCAATTCACACAGTGCTCGGATAAATATCCGGTCCTATCCGGTCTTACCGAACCGGTTATTTATCCCACGGTCGTATTGGACGGCCATAACCGGTGTGGGGGCACTCCACTCAAGGATGCTGGTAGGTACCGGCTAAGGCCGTGTCTCTGCGTACCGCCACAGAGACACGACGGCAGACGGCCAACTGGCAGCCTCAACTCTACGAACAGTACTAAGGAATTACGGGTATCGCCAGTCGGCCATTTTACAGCTTGCAGCAGTCTCGAATTCATCAACAATATTATGCCCTTATACACCGTTAGTTAATGTTATCGCATTATCGTCATATAATAAATATAGGCCTACATCTATTCACCACAACAGATGATAGCGATTACAGCATATTTACAATACAAACAAACAGAGAAAAAGAGAGAGAAAAACATATCAATAAACTGACAAATACTGAATGATCAAACGTCCATTTCTAATTGACCGGTCTAAATTTATAACAACGTTTTTCTAGCAGAACACTATAGGTATATAGCACAAAGTGGTAAACATACATTGTGCAAGCCTAATAACTTCGATATTGTTCGTCTGAAATAATTTCATAAAGAATATCTCTACGACAAAGTCTAAACCTTTGAGGTCAGATTTTCTTAACGGGCATACTTCCATACTATGCATGCATAAATAAACATCGGTATACATTAGCTATTAATTAACTGCAGTATGACCTCTTCAGAAGATATACCAATTCTACCAAAAATAGCATTTGCACTACCATAAACATGTCCTTTGGCATAATGCAAATTAAACTTAAATATACGTGAGAACATAATAAAGATGCCTATACCGCATTTCTTTCAACCCTAAAACAAGACTATCTGTTTTACTAACCACAGTTGCACAAGGTATATCGAAACGCGGTCCAATACGAATACAGCTGCATGACTTTTTACAGTTAATTACCATATCTATGTAATTTAGCTCGTCTTCGCAAATGTGCAACAAACGTTCCAACATCGTAACAGATCGTGCAATTAACAGTATGTCATCTGCATATAGAATAATGAAACCTCTGCTTCTGGTGAATGGTGCCGCAGCCTAGCGAATCTAGTTGAATCGACATCATTTCCGTTTGACCGGAAAAATAACCTACAGGCTGTTTATCCAACCACTGGATAAATAGTCACCGCGAAACTTCATAGCAATTTTTGTAATCTCTAGTGGTGATTCAAGTAGGCTAAGACATTTTGTCTTGTCTGTATTTCTCCTGATTTTTAGGTGACTGTACTAACGGTAATGCTAAATGTTGCGTCTGTCGTCTGTCTGTAACGTAACCTTATGCCTAAACGGTACGTCTGAACGAAAAAGTGACTACAGAAGCGAATAGAATGTCACGACCGCTGCGTTGTGGTACCAATTCGGACCCGTACGACTTTCCATTATCTTCTAACGGATGTTATACTGATTGCACCGCAAAATACTTGGATGCATTGCGAATTGTGGCCAAACCGCCTCAGTTAGCGTACTGACACCATATAGGAACAGTTTATTCAACGGTATCGTCGCCGACCCATAGGGGCACGTGTTCTCCTATATAAAATACGGGTTTCTACCCAAAAATTTGCATGGCGCATTACGGCCAAACTGTCTCAGCGGAATGGTTACTATTAACAAGTTATAGACATTACAAATGCCCTATCTGATACCTTTATTGCCGATCCTTTTATTTCCCACCAAACACCTGTACTGACTCCTACCTCAAATGCTTAGGTTGCAAACTGCGGCCAAATCGCAGCAGACGGCGACAGTCACTATTGACACCTTATAGAAACTTACCAACGTCCTATTTTATTTAATGGCACAATCGCCAACGCTCTATGGACACCCGTTCTCTCAAATGGAAGTGCCAACTTACCTTTCTTCTTCTTTTTGGCCAAGCCAAATTGCCAAGCTGTACAGTCATCAGTTCTAGCGACAGCTGAGTTTATTGTGAAGAGAACTCGACTGCATCACTGCTGTAGATGGTTGGTTAGGCGGAGATGGTTTTCTTTCCGCTTTAAAGTGCCAGATAAATAGCCTGGCAGTTAGATATGGCAAATTATTTATCCGGCAACCGGATAAATAGCCACCAGGCAATTTATCCGGCAGCCAGATAAATAACTTGTGCGTATAAAGTATAAAAATAGATACATCTTTTAAACTTTTTTTCAGACCCTGCATGTGTATAACTTACAATTTATACCTTTACTAATTCAAAACTCACCGTCTTCTTCACACCCACGACATAAATTCTTAAACAGCGAAACTGTGCGGAACATGCTTTAAACCAAAAGTTTTTAATAATGTTATTTCAAGCTATGAAATTTAAAAAAGTATAAATTAGGCATTGATTTTCAGTGTTATGTTATTTCTGCTTAACGTGAAATAAAATTTTAAGACTCACGTTCGTTGACTATTGCCAATACACTTCATAAAAAAGAAAAGAAAACAATGCTATATTTGACAAAAACATAAAACATGTTTATAAAGTATTGCTTCATTTATTGGTGATGTTTATTATTTGTTTACAGCACAAAAAATACACAATAATTTATAAAATTTATTTGTATAGCGCAACTAACGTTAAGTCAATAAAGTAACAAAAATAATAAATGAATAAATATAACTATAGAAACACCAAATTTATTATGACCCTGGCAACTCTAAAACTAAAGCACTTCTTGAAACTAGTATAAGAAAGAAACTTCACGCATATTTTCGTACATACAGCTATATGCAGCACGGCAGAGGTCACATGATAAAATTTGATATAATACATGTAACGTTCTATAATAAAAAAACACTTTAAATATAGAATGTTATATATGTGACACTTAGATTGCTGTATACATAAGATTTATCAGTCACATATTCGTTGCATATTCTTATTAATTTTTTGTTACAAAACAAATTATTTGTCTACTTGTTGACATACATGCCCCACATGCACCCGCTTAATTCGGCCTAAAGTATAATATTAAAATATTTATATTGTATATGTAGGCCTAATACACATCATCATCTAACTCTAAAGCTGTGTTTCATATTATATACGCGTACGTTTAAGATTGAAGATTATAAATCGCACATTAAAATAAATTCATATTGCTGTATAAAGCAAAGCCAACTAAACCAGATGCGCAAAGTATATATGCCCATATGCAGGCACAGCGACATTGCAAAAATTTATCATTAAATTAAAATTATAACGACATAAACTTAAACGCTTAACTTTGCCATATATACACTAATCACAAATCACAATACATATAAGATATACGCCATACCGCATGAAACATAAATAAAAAAAAATCAGACGCAACTCGCATTCGTTGACGAATAGGCAACATAACTTGAAATACAAGACAAAATGACTAAATTCGAATTCGTCGTTTATGACATAAGTATGAGTATACTGTAAGGCTTACATTTTTATACACATTTTAATTATGTCATATACGACAAATTTAGTGAGTTTATCTTGCATTTAATGTTATACATTATAGGCCTACAGCGTAAAGGCCTATAACAAAAGTTGGATTGGCGTATGTCGGATTTTATGTTTTTGTATAAATACAAAAAGTATGTATTGTATTACTGGTACTATTTTACTAAAAATCTGTACTATAATCGAACAAATATAAATTTTCATTTATAAGCACATATATTTACATTCACCACTAATTAATTTATTTCATTTATCATTTAGTTCTGCTTACAAAATAAGTTTATAGGCTATATGCTTAAACGGAGAGACCGAAGAACGAAGCTGATGTAAGTGCAAAAAATGTAGTTTTAAAGCAATGCCACATAACAAAATGGAAATAATTTTGCGTTTCGCAAATTTTAAAAATTATGTAAGCAAGTAAAAGGTCAATTAAAGGGTAAGACAGGTAAACGTAAAAATCACACAGGCCTAACAGATTTTAAGTTTAAACTTCTGCCAAATTGCAGCAGTGATGTCAGTCTGTATTTTGCATATTCAAGGTTTTGTACTGCAACTGACTTGAAAAATTCAGGCTATTCTAGGAATTAAAGATAATAAAACGTTATATAGGTTTACACATAACATGCGAGCAGTTTTTCATATTGTCTTGATTCATCTTAAGGTAGGCTCTATAGGAACGCTTATACAGATTATATACACGCGAAAACGGCTTAACGAAAAAAAATAATCTTGAGAAAAGTCTCACTCTTACTTTGGCCAAAACGTATAATCTGTGTGCATACAATGGTGCGCGATGTTTTCCCGCGTGTGATATTTAAATTTAAAATGCGACTGCAGCAATCAGCGTCAGACGAAATTAACGCACGCACGCCGCATGCATGGTGTGAATACATCCCCCATAGGCTCGAGGGATTTCATTTGCTCCCAGGCCTCCATGCAGCATGCAGCTTTCCTATAGCTGAGTCCACAGATGACCAACGCCCCCCCCCACCATATGACCATGGCCATCACTTTCCCCACTGACAGCCCCAGGGGTGCAGCCACGTGTTCAAAATCGGGGTGTCCACTGTCCAGTCCAGTATGCAAATCTTGTAATATCTTCGTTCCATGCTGATTTTCGCTTTTATTTTTATCTTGCAGAAATGTATAATGACAATGCATTCCGGCCGTGCAACTTCACGATAGAGATCAAACGCTTTGAAGCCCCCCCCCCCGCATTTTTATAGGCCCTACCAAAACGAAATGAGTATACAATTCATATACCAGCAGTTTTGGCAGCCCGACAGTCCTCATGCTGATCATTAAATTAACTATAATTCCTCTTCATCTGAGGTATTTTGCGTTGGAGTTTGGACACAAACCAGGGAAAGCGCAAACCTGCAAAACCAGGAATAGGCTTAATCAGAAAGTTTTTTAAACATAAAAAAACTGCTAGAAAACTCACGGAAATTCTGTGCAACCTCTGAACAAAATGTGACAAAAATAATGTTAGCCTACTCTACAGGGTGCAAAGTGTTCTGAAATGCGTTTGTGGTTGCAATGGACTCTGCTGTATGAAGAGCTTATAATGCTTTTATTTATTTATTTATTTATTTCAGCACTGACATTGACAACACCAGCAACACAAATAAAAACAACAAAATGCCAGCCAAGGATAGAAAGATTATTATTAAGCTATTACGATTAGGGCTACTTTTTATTGCGATAACCTATGGAAAAGTAAGTTTATAGCTCTGCATGGAAAAGCCCGGAAAACTCGAGGAGTTTTTTTCATCTCATAGGCTAGTTCTACTCCGTGGCCATCTCGCAAGTTAGGCTATTCCACCTAACGTGGTGTTCAGCAATTCTGTCAAACACAATAAGCATATACATGAAGAGAGTTGCAGCAGCTGTCTATACCAAAAAGCCGGAGATGTCGGACACCCAGGACACCCTGGATCAGAATGGCTGCAGGCGCCTACGGGTCATGTTTATCACTGCCCCGCGAAATCGCACGCCGTGCAGGATTTGCTGAATAATTAATGAACGTGCAAACGTGAGCAAGCAAAGAGAAAGGAAAAGCCGTCGCCGTCGTGGTGGTCCCTACAGTCGCTAAGCTTTGTGCTCGCTGGGGAAGCGGCTTTGCAGTTGCACACAAGGCGTTGCGTTGCGGCCGGCGGCGCTGCCAGGGTTTAATTTGTCGCCTGCTCATCAAAGCCTGAGCCCAGTGAGCCAGTCAGCAATGTTAGTTGTTTATTCTTGCCGGGCACGTAGCTCCATGGTCAGAAGCCTTCAGCGTGACAGCCACCACCGCCGCCGCCGCATCCGGGATTTTATTTATGGCGGTGCGCGATCAGTGAGCGCCCGCCCGCGAAGTTAATTGGGAAAGGGATTTTCGGTCTTTGATTGCCGGCCGTGAGCAGTGAGTGTTCAGTGCGCGCGAAGGGAACAGATTGCAATCTCTCGAGAATGTCGCATGTTGCATGCAAGCGAGCTGGCTGGCCACACGTTCGATATAGGCGGAGGTATAGTAGGGCTGGATTGCCTTGGGGTTAAACTGCGTCGCATGCAAACATATCCCAGGATGCATGCGCGCGTGTGCCTGACACATCCAAAGTTCAGGTGGTTCAAACTTCAAACGGTACTATTCTTTTAAATTTTTACGACTAATTTTTTTTCAAGAGCATAAAAACACATATAAATACAAATTACAAATAAAAACCTGGTTAAACATCGAGTCCACTGTATGCCAGAATGGCCATATATAACGTTTAAAACATCCCGTTTTAAATGCACCGCAGCTTAATAATTAGGCCTAAAAACTCACAAAATTCATGGAACTGCTGCCCATTTATCAAACATCGCAGCGCACAAACAAATGCACACAAATGTACCATATTATTGTTACGTTATATTGCACAAGAAATCAGACTTTTTTGATTAGCGACGGCGCCGTCGGTATAGAAGTCAGAGCATAAAGATGCAATTTTCCGACAGATACTTTCTAATTTCCTGCAGAAAAAAAATAACTGATCAAAATTTCAATTTTGCAACTAGATGTCTCCAAAATGAGGGTTCTCACTTTTCAGCTCCAAATTTTGCTTATCTGGACGACAGTTTTTCAATCGCAAGAAAATTTTACGACACTTTTCTGATGGCCAAAAATTTAAAGGCGGGATTGTCCCAAAGAGTGTTCGATCCGTCGGGCAGGAGATCTGGAGGGTTAACCCCCAACTGGATAAGGACGACCTGTCCAATTTCCATTATATTGCTTATAGCTGTCTGTAGCTAAAACCCATAGCAGAAGCCAGTGACACGCCATTGTTTTTTTGACAAATCAAACACTGTCCCTAACCCTTCTCCCCTTTCTCCAATGTCACGATGCCATCAACAAAATACTGTTAGCGATCTAAATTTCGCTACTGAACTCCACTCATCTATAATCTAGGTTGATGTTTAAGCAATTTCTTGGCTTAATACAAATAATGCACGATGAGAAAGTATATGTGCTGATTAGCACCACACGACAATATACGTTTAATAGCCTAAATGCGGCCAATGTTTAGCAGATTAAACAGATTTCAGGCGACGCGGTTGCATTTGCTCCGTTTTTTTCCATGTAAATATTCTATGAAAAAAAATAATTAAAAATTGAAATCGGCCCATACTTGCCAAAGTTATAGGCCTCTCATAAAAGGGGCCTACAATTCTCATCGATTAAACTGCATGCATGCAAGGTACATAAACACGTTGCAATGTAGGCCTATAAGCCTAGACATGCGCGGTATGTTTAAACGTCTCCCGTATGATTTAAGCAACAAAGTTTAAATAAATAGTTTATATTTCACAGTATTGTAAACCGGCCTATATGGTTTAAATGTGATATTTATTTCCATAAAATTGCTTATATATCATATCGTATCATATTAAACATTTTCAAGTGCCCTCATTACACGACGAAAGACATTACAAAAGACATTGCATTACAAAGTTCAAAATTAATAAAATACACAGTGACTATATAGTGAAGTCTGATAAAAACAGTCCTGAATCATCACTAACAATGTTAAAAGCGTCGCAGAATAAAAAACGTTTTCAGTTGGCGTTTGAAGGCTGCCTGGGATGGTCTTCTGCGAAGTGATTCAGGCAAATGGTTCCACGCGGCCGGACCTGAATAAGCGAAGCCACGTTCTGCAAACTTGGTATAGCCTACGCAGTCGCGGGATGGATGACGTAGTCAGTTGTGTCAGCTGAACGTAGACGTCCACGCGTTGACGACGTCTTGGTTGACTGTACAACGTCAGCATGCACGCCTTGCATTGCCCACACGCACGCATGCTATGGCCTATTTCTGAACAATGAACATTCTCCAAACTATATAGGCCTACAACATTGTTCTCGAACGACTTTGGCAAATCCGCTGTTTTGAATTTTGCTGTTTCAGTTGGAGTATACTGCGGAAAAGCTGCCGCATATGTATAATAATTATTTTGCCGCATGTATAGGCCTACTAAGGCTACTATAGGCCTACCACATCACCTGAAATCTGATGCACGCTACATACAATGCAACGTTTTAATGTTTGACTGCAAAACTCATCATGGCACAAAATTGTTCAGCTTGATAAGCGTATGTACAGTAAATATCTATACATGGCCTAATAATAATCATTCTAAAATAGATTAAGGTCTAGAGTAAAACAGCCATGAACAGAGCTGAAAAATTGTTTTAAAAAACCTAGATTTTTAAGTTAAAAACTCAACAGTTTTCATATTTTCATAAATATGAAAACTGTTGAGTTTTTGAGTTAGAATCCACGACACCATTAGTTCGTCTTGCTATAACTTATTAAAAAAACATGTGATTATGTGACAGAGAGGGTGTATAGGCCTAGAAAATACTTCCTATGTCGTAATTTTGTATACGGTGTTCAATTCGATACTTAAACAAAAAAACGAAAAAAAACTTTTTACCTTATAACCTAAAACCTAAAAAATTACGCTTTCTTTTTTTAAATTTAGGTTTTTCCAGTTCTGGCCATAAGTAAGTCAATGGCGGATCCAGAATTTTGAAATAGGGAGAAGGAAAGTAAACGTAGAGGGTGTAGTCTGGGCAGAGGCACAACCCCTTCCCAGAAAATTTGTTAAAATTTTATGCATAAATATTGCATTTTTGTGCAAAAAATTACACTTGTGTTAAGATGCATCCAGTAAGGAAAAGGGCGGCCTCCCCCACCCTAAATCTGCCACTGGTAAAAAACTTTAAAACTGAATCAGCCTTATTTCCAGCCGAAAATCAGCGGAAAATTTCGTCAGCCGAAACTCAGCAGGAAAAAAAATTCGGCTAGCCGGATCTCAGCCGAAGAAATGTGTCAGCCGGAGTTTGACAAAACAAAATTCGGCTCTGGGGTGTGGCCACAGCACTGAACGTAGATTTCAGCAGTCTAAGTCCCGACCACCTACGTTCAACGAGGCCGACGCACGCGCATTTCAAATAAGGGTATCCTCTAAAAGTGGTATTTTTTTCGCTATTGACTTGTTTAGCGTGAAAACGCCAAGGGTGTGGTCTCGGTCGAGACGTCTCGGTCTCGAGACGGTCTCGAGACGTACAAACGTCTCGTCTCGGTCTAGTCTCGGACAAAATCCTCAACGACTCGGTCTCGTCTCGGAGCAATATGTCTCAGTCTAGGCCCAGTAAGCTTAGGTCTCGTCTCGAGTCTCGGGCTTGCGTCTCGTCGAGACGTTTGGTGCAGGCGCGCACCGTGCATATATTGTAGCTGCAGTTAATTAGATCGATACTAACCAGCATGACATTTGTGGCTTAGACATATTCGTTTATTGTTTTTTTACTCTTTCATTTACTTATTTATCATAAAGCAGAATTATGCCACTTCAGTCTTTTTTTATCTGTGCCATTGCTATAGCACAGCATGGGACAAATTATAAAATCACTTATGTCACACTGTCAGTCTGTCTGTAAACACTCCTATAACGGCCGCAATTTTGATTCGATTTTGATGAAATTTTGCACAGCGATTTGGAACCCGAAAAGCAAGACTGAGTTTGTTTGGGATAACAATGTGATAACTCCTTCCCCTATTTCACCCCATTTTTAAAAAAAATGCACTGCAGCCTATGGAGACTTCAAAGCGGTATAACTCGGTCCCCGTAAAAGATAATTGCGCGCTGTTTGCACCTACCCCCATATTTTCGTGACCGGGCTATCCGACAGTGTCACTGAAATTTCTCTCCTGACGACCCTTGCTGCCATTTTTTGCGATTTTCGGCTGCAGAAGAGTGAACTGCAACGAAATGGATGGACATAGATCAAGAAAACGTGTGAACAGAAACTGCTGTAGGCTCTCGCGCGTCTCATATGCATTTGCTCAGATTTCGTATTATAAGTTTGAGTGTATAAAAAAGACGGGACATACATCTTAAAATCCAGGAAAACCATCCTACGAAGCGGCGTCATGAATTAAAAAAAAAGCTAGACAGCTAAAAAGTTGGATGAAGTGTGGGGAGGGTTTGGGGTATTTCACTCCACACAGAGCAGGAGCGTAATTTAAGGGGAAGGCTAAGGAGCTTCATAGACCCCAAGGATTAATGATTTTAATTGTTTTCCCGTAAATCGTACCTCCGAAACAGTGTTAGTGCCGCAAAAACAATACGTTACGTAGACTGAGATTCCCCCTCCCCAATGATTGCTCAGAGTGACCCCAACAACTTAGGCCTACTGAAATGACGCCACTGTCACAGGGAAAGGGATCTGGAAAGGAGAGCTAGGTTGCACACTGCTGATCCGATAATTCTACTCTGAGGAGTCTAATGAAAAAAATCGGTGCACGCATGGTTCAAGGCTCGTTCCACGGGTGCAGAGGTGCACGACGTGCGAAGAAAATTATAAGATGCAACACCCATTGAATGCCACTCAATGTTAGTCGATAGTAAGTGAACAAGGCAACCTCAATAACACAACGATTATGTGAATTGATAATAGCAAAAGGTCTTGAAATTCCCAGAAACTTTTCCCACAAAAGAGCTCTAAACTAAGACCAAGACCAGAACTCTATTTTTTTTGTCCTCGAGATGCCTCGAGACTAAGACTTTGGTCTGGAGGACTACATCATTAGTTCATCGTGTTTATCGTACGGTAGGCCTAATGGCGAATAAACGTTATCATTAAGTAACCTACACGACACAGCAGAGATGGATATGCGTCATCTTTCGTGACCCATGACCCATGGCCCAGCTTATTGCTGTAAGAACACTGTGTCTCAAAAAATTCGCCCTTTTAAGGCCAATTCTGGTGATATCTTTGTCACATTTTGTCCGATTCTGCTACTGGCAAAACATACACGTAGCCCAGGAAATTTGAGATACAGTGCAGTATATTTAAAATTGCAATCTACTGCACAGTTATTTCATCATGGGTCAATGGGTCACTGGCAGTGACCTATGACCCACGTGACCCATCCAAAAATGGTGACCCATTTGATAAATGACCCACTGACCCATTTCCATCTCTGCGACACATCCGCTTGCGACAAAAAATGTGTGAATATCGATGACAAAATAAACAAAAACAATCGTCGCAGCCAAATATCGCGTCGACTTTCACTGACCGCAGCAGCCACTGAATAGTTTGTATGCAGTCAAGTTGCGTAGTCACTCGCTAGGCGCCGCCTCCGTTTGGGTATGATTATGCCGTTATTATTGTTGTCTTCGCGTAATCTGAATATCTAACGAATTAATAATAAATGCATGAATAAACTGTGTTGCAATCCAGTTCAGAAACTTTCGCTTAGCTAAGTCAGCAAGCGCATAGTGTACACCATTACTAAAAAGAAAAATGCCACATAATTGGACAAGTAGAAATATTTTGAAGTAAGCCTATCATCGTTGATGAACAGGCCGTCTCGTCCCTTTCTGACATTTTTAGTTCGTTGCAGAGCTGTTAAAAATTAGATAACTATTAAGTTTCTTTTCCCCCATCATGGTCAGCCACCTTGACGTGGTGGTGGGGCTTTGATCCGATGATTCGAAAGATTTCTACAATCTAGAGGATAGGAGCGTATTAACAGCTGGCCAAACCCGAGAGAGCAGATTGCTACACGTTACCAGTGCTATTGTGCTGGTTTCGGCTTCACAGTCGACTACGGCTTTATAGCCGTCTATTTACGGCTTCACAGCCGTCTACGGCTTTATAGCCGCTACCTGTAACCTTGTGGTTACATTCGGGGACGCGCACTGGGCCGAACTGATACGGCCTCAGCGCTGGGCAGGTGTAAGAGAGAGAGAGAGAGAGTATTTATTTGCCAAAAACATAAAATACAATATTGTCGTACAATACTAGACAATCTAGGCGGGCTACCAAAAAAGCAAACGCTCATCAACGCTGGCCGCCCATAGTAACTATAAGTAATCAGTGATACAATATCCAAAGACAAAAAAAAGAAAAAAGAAAGAAAAAAAAGAAAAGTGCAAAAGTCA
>Ga0056128_1003760_pt1 | contig 18795 bp, 12 predicted proteins | sample WorMetLIZISLAND2_FD_71113 | JGI IMG/M metagenome (GOLD analysis project Ga0056128, IMG submission 71113) | Marine gutless worms symbiont microbial communities from Max Planck institute for Marine Microbiology, Germany - Olavius geniculatus... ... | reverse complement strand
TTCACCTCTGTCGGGTGGCAGGTAACACTGTGTGATCCCATATGACAAGTGACGCTCCGTAGCTCTGAGATGGGTTCGCTCATTAGGAGCTATATGCGACCTTTAACCTTTAACCTTTATGATGTCTAGACGTCTGAACTACTTAACCTCATAATCAATCACCGGCTGCTATAATTATAGCGACAGCATAGATACCTGCGGTCTAATCGTTTGAGTTATTCTCTAGCCGTCTACCGCGGACAGCAGAAGTGTTTGAAAGCGAGTGTTAAAGAAGCTTTCTTTATTTTCTGTCACTTCTTGCCGCAATCTTATTCTTAAAACGGAGATGTCTGCCGACGAGATCGACGTCTGCAGTTAAAGAGGCGGGATCTGAGACAAAGCCTTTGCATGTTATTCCAACGCTCATAAGCCTGTTCCATGTCAAGATGCAACTTCCATTACGTTTAGCAATGCATCATAATGGTTGGCGTTCGCTAAAACACGACGAAAGAATTTATCGTTCGCTTCTTCAAATAATTCCATAGCCGTTGGAGTGTCGCTGTTACAGTAGCTGAGCCGTTGCCATCGGCGCAGTAAAGGCGTCCGTCCATCTTCGTACGGTCTAACCCGTGAACCGTGCTACCTAGTTTCTAGCGCCATAATTCAAGCCGTCCTCGACTGCGACATCTACAGTATACATTAATCGATCTATGGTTGTCAGACATTTCTCAGTACAAACATTTGTACGAAGACAATACAATGTTCTGCCCGGATGAAATTTCCACTATGCCAAAGCGGACGGTTCTTATAGTGATGCAACATTCTTCTAAACTAAGTTAAAAATTGGGTAGCAACAAAAGAGAATTTGGACACTGTTTCGAAAATGAAAATTGAGATAACGTAACTTACAGAACGGCAAAACTTTACTGACCTTTATAAAAAAAACCCTTTATATTAATTAGCACAAAGTGATGAGCCCGTTGTGACAAAAACGGTCATTCCACCCAACATTTCACCGTGTCTCTATTTCATGCGGGCTAAAAAAGTGGTGAAATTGTTTTCCCGATATTACGGAGATTCCGCCAGATTTGCTCGTTTAAGTGCATCGTCTGCGTTGCGCGTGACAGCGGTGTTCAACTGAGCGTGAACTGTCGCAGGCTTTCAGATGATCGTTAGTTTCTTCGCTCGTGGTTTCATCAGCTGTCGTCGATGAGGCCGAATGTGTGTGCTCAAGCGCCAGCCGTATTAACGCTAACGAATGTTGACGTCAGGCAAAAGCAATGGAAAAATAGAAAAAGAAATATAAACGAGTGCGTACGGTGTTCCGAATATATAACATAATAAAACTGTTATTTTTGGTTGCAATAATTTTTGTACGGAGGAATTTTTTCCCGAGTGCAGTTTGCCCTTGTGAATTAAATACTGTGCTTAATGGTTATTACGCAACCGACCAGGATGTGTGTGGCAATCAAGTACGTGTAGTCTGTATGTGTGCTTCTAACGTAATGTGGACTTTGCGTAAAAGGTTTGGTGGCGTTGAGCTGACGTATGGTATTAGGTGAGTCAACATGCTGTTTTCCGCCAGTATGTTTTCGAGTTGTCAAGTCGTCCATCCACAAATTTTTCTATAAAAGTCTGTCTGTCTGTCAATGTCTATTTTTCGATCCATCATCTTTTTAGGTTAGATTGATATCTTGCATGTCAGCAAATGGAACTGCACCAAACTTTAACAGATGTTCTAATTTAGGCATCGGATAAACTGATTGAGTTTTGAAGGTTAATGAGGCAAAATCAAGGTCAATCAAAATGAAATTTGACAAAATTTGCCATTCCATGTTTCCTAAGGGGCTTGAAGCATCGCAGTCACATCTGAGGCCAGTCAATATCAATGCTCGGTCAATTGTGAGTTATTTGCAGCGAGCGGAAACATCCACATACACGCTGGGACATCCAAGTATCAGCTCGTTACTTTTTTCAGATTATTCACGCCGCTCCAGTCCTTCAGATTCCTCATTTAGGCCTACTATAAGCTTGCGGTGCGTCAACTTGACCCAAACGGCGTCCAGGCATCTCGCTTAATGCCCTGTAAAAAGCTACAAAAAATTGGAATGCAATAAAATACCGGAATAAGACTGGCGTCGATTTCTCTTAGGGCGCTATGAAGACGTACCGCACACGTAGGCCTACTACGTTGGCTGAGTGTTATTAGAACACTAACGACTCAGCACGGCGTGATTTGCTGTCCCGCTATACCGGCAGACGTCGTGTTAACGGCCGCAGCAACGACATCGTCAACAACACTGTATAGCGGCAAGCAGTCGTTCTGCAGGGTGCCATTCGAAGCGGTCGAGCGTGGCAAACGTAATGGAGTCAAAAACGACGTCGTCGTACAAAATAACTGCGACGTCGCCAAACCGCTATGCAGACTGGGCAGGGTAAATGGTGACCCGCCAGGCACCTTTTACACTGTCAGGCGCTAATCAAGAGCTGCAAACACCACCTCCCGGAATTGGAGCAGAGCTCCACCCACTTTTTGTCGCATCATTCCAAATCCGTTTTATATCCAACGTTATTGTTTTTCTTTTTTAATTTTCCAATAAAAGCCGTACTGTTTGTTGTACTATCACGCGATAGACCGAGAACGCACATAAGTATCTATCGTCTATTTCTTTTGCTTTGGGTTTTATTTACGCTTGGATTTTTCGCGAGGGCTTTAAAAGATGCATGTTTTGTGCAAAAAAGTGCGTAATAGCCGTTTAGCGTTATCCAAGATGTGAAACAAAAACGCGTATGCAACTTTCTTCTAGAAAACAATGGCAATAATGCTTTTGTCTTGCACCGCGCTTTGCAGATATTGCATATTTACTGCTCAAAGCAGTCGCCACACCTCTGTTTCGGCCGAATTTATAGTGGATGTTTGCCGTAGGTTTAGATTGTCAATATTGGGTAAACGTAAACTGTAATTGCGTTACAATTAATCGAATCACGGACTTTCATAAAAGGGACCCCTTTTTGTTTTTTTTCATAATTCATTCAAATGATGATCAATTTACACAAAATTTGTACTAGTTGTAGCTGAAAAAAATATTAATTCAAAATATTTATACAAAATATGGCAGTTGATTAAATATTCTTTGCTAGTCGTGACGTAATGCTGACGACATAATGTGTCACGGGTACAAGCTTGATAGTGTGAATAAAGATTATCATAGTCTCAACTGGTGCTGCCAGTTGCTGCCCTGCTTCGATGGTAAACTTAATCGGTTCGCTAATGAAAAATGTTTCTCGTGTCAGCATTAAGCAACATAGGGTCATGTAATTAGGCGTCTTGCGATCCAAAAATGCAACCATTTCGCAAACTCGGTGTGCCAGAGCACTGTCTTGCTCAAACATGTAAAAGTCCAACTATCCCCACAGACACGTAAATGCGGTCGCTTTGCACGTTTTTGTGGCTGCAACTGTGAAATTTTAAAAATTTGTCATCAGCGAACCAAATTTTTCACCATCGGAGCAGGGTAGCAACTGACAGCATTAGTTGAGACTATCAAGCTTGTAGGCCTACCCGTGACACATTAAGATGTCAGCGTTGGATCACGACTAGCAGAAAATATTTAATCAACTGCCATATTTTGTTGCAATATTTTGAATTAGTATTTTGTTAACTACAACTGGTACAGATTTGGTGTAAATTGATCATCATTTGAGTAGATTATGAAAAAACAAAAAGGGGTCCTTTTTATGAAACACCGCGCATATGGCCATGACACATCAACGTTATACAAACAGACTGACGGCCGGACGGACTGACAACTTGCTGTTGCAATACCTCGCTTTGCAATTTGTGCATCACGCGCGGTGAAATGGCTCATTTTATGACGTTCGCGATAGTTTCCGGGCATGCGCATGCCATGCTCATTAAATACAATACGAGAACACGAGCGCGATAAACAGGAGATCGTTTAGCATCGATTTCTGATTGATTTTCGTTGCGGGCAGGCGTGAAGTTGTCTGTATCCGGACCCCAATTTGCCCACAAGTATTCGTCCCCAGATTTACGCAGTGCTGCCACAGGCGAAACGTCGCGCGGAGTGGTCGTTGAATTGACTGCCGCCGATAAGTCGTCCTGCAAAAATCGATCGTTTGCTCACAGCAGCAGCAGCCGCAGCAACTGAAGCAACTATAACCACGAGCTTTTTCGATTAAACGACTTGTGTGTATTCAAGTCAACGAAGTCACGCCACGGTTCTCATAAATCACGACTTTGCAAACGAAAACCCGTTTATAAAGTACGCACTGTATACAATTGTTTGTACGCATGCGTCAGTATATAATTATTGCTATTATCTTTTTTTCTCGTTCGTCACCCCACAGTAGACGATGAAGTTGATACAAGGCGTATCCATACTGTAATAGCTGTTAACTGTTACATTTTGAGACACTCAGAAAAGTATTTACTCGTTTGAGCGTGAATTTTTCTACACAGACTGTGTGCCAAATAAAGCGCATTTAAAGAGCCGAAGTTTTTTCGTTGTTGTAATAGAAGTAACATAAGGAGATCAAATTAAAGACTTTTCATTCTACAATAAAATGCGTTTGATCTGCTTTTGTTACTCGGTTGTTTTACGCGAACAACGGAGCACAATCATAAAACGACGTTTGCTTTGCGAATACTAAGTCAGTAAGTAAAAGAGGCAACGACGAGTCATGAGGGTGCTCTTGCTGAAATTGAATTATTTCTAGCGTCACGCTATTATTAACATCTCCATCATGCATAAGAAGAGCTTAAAGCACGCCAACCTTCTTGTACCTGCATGTTTTAAAATAAAAGTGGTTAATAACTAGTAGCAGCAATTAGAAAAGCTGTAGCTTTTTAACACTCCGTTTAGTTTTTGTCGGTACAATCTGCATGTAGCTTTGTTGTTGAGTGAACTACGTTACCAGCGACCTGACGAGGGTCGATATAGTGCATTTTAGTTGCAGGCGTGCGAAGAGAAAAATATTTCGGTAGTCTACAAGTCAATCCAAAATCTAATCGACTATTTTTGACCTCGTAAGTTTACACTTTGATTTCCAAAATCATAAAAAATAAACACAAACAAATAACAGAAGAAAACAGTGTTAGTAAATCACTTCATGCCTTGCGAAGACAATAAACCCTTAATCGAGTCGGGCTTCGTTCCTGTCTTTTTGAGCGGAATAAAAAAATACTGACAGTATATCCCACTGTAGATAGGAAATTCGTGCTTACCAGGATAAGTAGTTTTAAATGCCCTGTTTTTGTAACGTGTGCCTGTTCTGTCTGGTCCAATGGTTGCTGGAAGTGAACTGAAGACGTTTGCTAGGTACACTTAAACCTGACCTAAGCGAACGAACGCGAGCTTTGTTATAGTCGTAGGCTTACCTATGTGCAAACACGAGACACTGAGACAATATAACAATGTGGCTGCGTGTGACGAGCTCGCCAAGAATAAGACGTGAATAGATGTAATGGCCAATCGATCATGCCGAAGACTGCGCGTCGTAAGTCAGTCATTGACTGGCGTGTAGAGGCCTACTACCCTCGTACGAGCGTCGCGCGCCGACCTCATGCCGCCCGCCCACACATGTACAATAGGATCAGCTCTCTTTATTGCGGATGACGTTGCGACCAGCTGCCGCCACTCACGCAGACCGTCGCAGCCAGCTCACGTCGTCTCCGTGTCTTATTTACACGATGACGACAACCGGTTCAATAACGCTTTTATGCGTTCATTGCAATCGTCTTTATAGACAGACAGACTTTATCGACAGCGAGACCTTTCACTGTAATGAACCCGTATTGCGGTCGATCCAAAAGATCTCTTGTACAGATATTTTATTGATCGGAGCAAGTTCACTGTCTGCTTCTATGAATGGAGCTTTTCACTCCAACGCAGCCTTCTCGTTACGGCGGAGCTTAATATGCAATATTACCAAGTAATCTGATCATAGCTCACGTAACGCGTGATAGCAGCAGTGCTGCTACTTGAGAAAATTAGCATACAGCGTGTAATAAAAAAATGCGTTTTGAAATGGTACCCTAATTTAAGGCTTCCGTTCGTAGAACTTTTCGAATCTAAAAAGTCGAAATTTAGAAAGTTGAAATCCACGCTTTGCTTTAAAAATTTTAATACGCAGATTGTCCCGTTCTTTGTCCAGTAATTTCGGCGTAATTTACAGTTGAAATAAGCGCAGCAACCTAAAATCGCGAAAAAATCATTTAAACTCACATTTAAAATTTCAAGGTCGTTTAAGGTCATCAGTGTTTTTACCCGCAAAAAGCTCGTCAGCAGTGCTTGTTACGGCAGTCAACAAGTCTGCGTTCGGAATGTTACTGAGATTTAACTGCCAAAACATCCTGCACAGCAGCTCAAATCAGCAGTAGGCCTGTCTTTTTCTTTGGAAATTTTGGTTCCGGTTTTGGAATTTCCTGAACATCTTTGTACGTTTTGAAGTATCCAGGACACTGCAGGGAATATTATGGTTGGAGTTAAGGGCAGGAGTAGATTGTTTGTTATGTGTTCTGCGCCACCCAAGGTACGGTAAGTAACAATTTGTCTGATGTACACCCGACGCTGTCAGTGAAAGCTTTCAGCGTTAGCACCTTTTCTGTCTGGAACTGGCTGCCATATAACTGTGAATCTGCCGAGCTTCTCCACACTTTTAAGCGTGACTAAAAAACCGAACTGTTTGATGTTGCTTATGGTAGACCTAAACGTGCGTACACTCACTGCCGTCAAGCGCCTCTGATTCGCTTGCGACATAGGGCGTTATAAAAAATGTGTTTTTATTGATTAATTAATTGCTAATCTAGTTCATAAAAAATTGTAAAAATTGACAATTTTCAGTTTTTCATAAAGTTGTAATCACAATCCTGGAAATATCACGTAAGCCGATTAACAGCTATACGCTTGGATAAGTTATACAAATAAACTGGAGACACGTTATAAACACGATGTAGGATTTGCAATGATTATCTTGTACGTGGTGACTATTTGACCGGCAGTGAGTCAATTAGCCTATAGGCTATCTGACCGGTCAAAATAAAAATCGCAATCGCCACCCAGCAAATGACATTAAATCAAGTGTACACGCTACTGAATAGAATCCGCGTGATCATTGCAGTGTAGTGTTTAGGGCTTAAAATTAAGGTTAGGGTTAAAGTCTGGGTTTGGGTTAGGATTAGCGTTTTTTTTAAATTATGCAACAATAATAAACACCAAAAATTAGCGTAGAGTATGGGTGGTAAATTCGAGGTTCTTGCAGGCAAGCAGTACTGAAAACTTGTCGACCGGCTATTTGTGATGGTCTACTTTCTAGGGTTGAGGTGCTGGTTGGCCGACTGGCAGACCCGTGATGCTACGGCTGAGGTCGTCAGTTGTTCGGCTGCCGCTGCCCCTGCGGCAGTACGGCGAGTACATCAAAGGGTGCTGGCCGTACTGCCGCCGGGACACGGTCTTAGCCGCTATCTATGAGCACCGCGGTGCTTATACGTAACGGCTATGGTTGTTCTAGGCGGTAAACGGTCATGTCCGGACCGATCACGGGGCACGTTTGCCCAATGACAAAATTTGACCGGTCATATAGCTTATAAGTTATTTGACCGGTTGCCGGTTAAATATGTTGTGCCTATCTTGTATGCCGCGAAAATAACAGTAGTCGCGGTAGCACACAATTCAACGGCATTGGCGGAAGCGTATAGTAGCGTCGTTAAGTCTCGCGTTACTCGACGGCCGAGTGGCAATAATGCATCTTCAACAGCCCGAAACAGATGTGTCGCTGTAACAGCTGCCAACATCATACGGCTATGCTGGTCTCTTCGTAATGTACTGGTAGATGTAAACATCGGATTTATTGGACTGTCTTTCCAAGAAAAATCTTACGCATGGTAACAGTCGCAGAGAAATCACTCGCGGCTTTTATTGTCACATTTGATATGTTCGCATCCGTTATAATTATTTTGCTATATATGCACCGGTGCTACGCTACAAATACACACGTCGTGCATACGTACTTTAGGCCCCTATATCGATTTCTTGTTTCATTATTTTGTAAATGACCGTATTTGTTAAAATTGCTCAACGTCGGTAGATATTGTCAACAGCTAAATCTCAACTTTGTTGTAACTGCATTTTGTTATTTGATTTCACGACTATATTGACTTGACTGTCCCTCTCCGGCATTTTGTTGTTATGGTCGTAATTTCTCAAACGTTTACTGGTTTTTTGTTACAACGATTCCTATATCAAGCCAGCCAACGAAAGATTACCTTCACCATTCTTCAGTCTCCACGCATTTGTAATACCGTAGCCCTGCCGCCGAATTGCGTCCTGACGTTAACATCGTTTAGATCTTGACTCAACTCGAAACAATAGGCAGGAAAATGCCCATTCAGGGAATATTCGACACCAAGCTTTCGGATAAACCAGTCATAAAAAGCAAAGCTACAAAATACACAAATTTTTAGTAAGAAATGGGCTGTTGTGTGATTGTTAAGCTTTAACGCTTTAACATTATCCCACAACGTCAAAGAAAGAGTGAGAGTGTGGTCATTTTGATAGCTCATCATCGATCGCAAACTCACGAGCAACCGAATCCGCAGTTTTCTCTTGTAGTCGATCGAAGGCGTCAGCGCTATAGATCAGACAAATGCAACGGAGTGAATCTGCGGTCGACGTCGTTTAGGTCCAATCGCGCTACAGAGATCATATCGCACTTTATCTCAATAGGCAGACGATGAGGTTGTCGAAGTCGAACTAGCGGCAAATTTCATCGAGCTAGTGTATTCACAGCATTGCTATCTTAGCAGGTCTGCAGGAATGAGACGTCACATTTCGGAGTAGGCCTACAGTTTGTCACAGCAGTGTGTTAAAAGCGTTGCCACAGCGGCGTCAAACCGACTTTATTTTTAGAAGGGACGAAAATTTTCCGGAAACAAATTAACATAGACACACCTACATGGGTTCCAAATCGAAGCCAAAAGCCGACAGTGAAAATAGAATTTTGGGGAGAGGGAGCGAGCCCCTTCCCCACCAGGTAGGAAGTCTGGAGAGCGCAAAGCCCAAGCCGTAAACGCATTCTGGGTATAGAAAAGGGGGCAAAAAGCAGGGATGTGCACGAGACCTTCTGAGCCGAGACCGAGAGAAGACCCGAGACCCATGTTTCCGAAACCGAGACGAGACCGAGACGAGACGTTTAAAATTCGAGATGACCCGAGACGAAACCTACTGGGCCGAGACCGAGACATATTGCTCTGAGACCGAGACGAAACTAAGACGAGACGTTATTACGTCTCGAGACCGTCTCGAGACCGAGACGTCTCGACCGAGACCACATCCCTGGCAAAAAGATACTTTGGTCCCGGTCGCCTTTCGGTATCGACGCCACTGGGTTGCGATAAGCCGTGTATTACAATACTGCATAAGCACTGCAGACGTTGTCTGTGTGGGCGAATTGCTCTTACTTCTTCAAGAACTTCAGTACTGCATACTCTATACTCACAGACAAAAAAAACAGATAACAAAAATACAAAAATGTGACTCACAGCTAATGGCTCATTTTCGGGTCAATGGTGGGCTTATTGTATAACCAATTATGGCATCAGGTTTTACTGCTTAGGCTTATATGGTTCAACTGTAAAAAAATTCAACCACTCCTTTAATTTAAAATTAAATACACAAATAAATTCAAAAGAATACTGATTCTTTTTGAAAGTCGGGTGTTATTTGTGTTTGACGAAAGAAGTCACTGGAAAACATAGTTCATGGACGCAATTTTCCCTTAGATTGACAAAAATGATTAAAAGTAAACCAGTTCTTGTATTGTTTATATCTTTAAAATAGGAATGTTTTAGTTTAGACTGTGATTGGCTGTGACGTCATATAAACGTCGTCACTATGGTGACGCATCATGTATAGCACAGGGCTGCGTATCGAGGCCGCAGACCTAGTTGATGCCCGAAGGGCCGAAAATAAAAGCTGCAGGCCGATACTATGGCAAAGATCAAGCGGACAGAACGTAGCAACTTGTCCGCTTGTTTTACTAATAACTATAATACTAACAACCATTCGTGTTTATTGTGATGGAAATCTAACTTATTCCCATCACTGTACGTCGCTTGCTGTTTTACGACAGTCGGTATTATTGTTACCACAGCTACCGCACCGCAATCGCAGGACATCTTTTTAAATAACGCGGTCGATTATCAGAATATGACGACGATTTTTCATGCAATTTTTATAATCGGCAATGCAATATTGCTGGCAGAATGAGCACTAAATATATGCCTAGTACCAGATCGTGGTCATACAGTAATGCGAGCCTTGGCACTCTCTATTGATATCGCTGCAGCTGCTGGTCCGTCTGAAACTCGACTGATCGGACTTAATCCCGCCCGGTGCTTGCCATTCACATGTCATCACGCAGTGCCCAGTCCGACGCTAGAGCTGTCGTGACGTCGCCGTTGTAGCGCAGCAATTGATCATCAGTCGCGAACAAATGGTCAATTTAATTTCCAGCATCAGTGACGTCATGGCAGAAAGACAGGGAAAACAATTGCCTCTCCCTTAATTTTCAGCCTGTCAATTTCGCTACAAATTTTCGATACAAAATTTCGGGCTGAAAATCCTACATTTTGGGAAATTTGAAGGCATAAACTAAGAGTTTAATTTGAGCGCCAATAATAATTCTTTGACAATAATTTACAGCTGTGTGTCAACAACTTTTTACCCCCTAAAATTTTCAACCAACGACGTCGCCGCTGTTCAACACCGCTTATCGTCTTAGGCGATTAGATGTCGGCTGCGAACTTACGTCGAGACTGCTGCCATTTAGAAGGCTGTGCCACTCGTGGTTCGAAGGAGCTAATGGCGTCGCCCTTTTGAGTATCCAAGTTTCCTACTTAGTAGCTATGACATTAAAGCAGGGCGAAGTCATGTTTCACAACAGCGTGGCACATCAGCAGTTGAGTTCGCCAGTGTCGCAAACAGCTACATGTATGTTTCGATGTGCATAACTGAAAGCGTGACACTGACTAACTGATAGTAGGCCCTAACTGTAGCAAAAAACGCAGTTGCCACAAAGAAAACAGCTGAGTGCCGCTATGCATTTCACTGTAGCCCTTTTCTAGCCACGATTTAATTAACGGAACGTCCATTAAGGCCTGATCGCTGTAAACTCATAACGCACATAACGTGCAAGCGTCGTCGACGTCTACTTCCCGAAAAACACCCGCGAATGTCCGCTTATGTAAAAAAAAACTAGAGACTTTGGACTGCACATTTGTCGTCTTTAGCATTGATTCTTTATTCAGAGATGTATGGCGGGCTCCGAGAAAACATGTATCGTGCAAAAGAGTGCGCAATGGCCGTTCAGGTTTTTGTAAGTTCGTTGATTTCGGCAGCGCTTAAAAGCGAACGGGTTTCCTATTAGTGATCGATGTCGACTGATGACGTAATTTGTGTTATTTTGTACTGTATCGAAGATACGGCGACTCATCAGTCCAAAACCGCTATCGTTATATGCCCCGCCCGCACTGAATAAATACTCTGGTTTGTGGTATGCGAAAAACATCATGAACGTATCTTTTGTCGCTATATATGAGCACACGACAAACGGACAAACGGACAAACAGACTGACACGCAGAAAGGCAAGCCGGTAGGCGACATGCTGACTGAAAATAAGGGTCGCTTATAAACTGCAGCGTCGCGAACCAAAATGCCGTGTGCCGACTATTTATGATCGTACACGCAGTACACATAAACAGAAATACATAAAAATACACATAAAAAGTAGTACACAAAACATCATAAAATTGAAAATAAACAAATTAATCTGTACAAAAAAAAACTGACAACCTTATTAAACTTAGCATTTGTGAGCAATTTCAGAACATAACAAAAAGCTCAGCTGTCGCTAGGAAAAGCCGACCGTACCGCCTATGTCCAAAGCCCAGCGTCCGATTTCCAATCACGGAGAGAAAGCGATTTCTCAGAGATGACATACATTTTAAAGCGAACAGCATTGATACTGAGCATTACGGCCGACAAAAGACAACATTCTATGGCAGAAGACACCATGATGTGGGACGTACAAAGCGAACACTGCCACGGTCACTGGTCAGACAGCTACGAATGAAATTTACAAAGCGCCAAGGCGGTTCATCTTTTAGTGGGAAAATGTCACACAACGGAGCTAACAAGAACGAGTCTCGGGCGTGTATGATGTGGTATGTTCCACACGCGTCAGAGTTCTTTTCTCCACACTACACAAACGTCTTCCACACATGGGTTTGTTAAATCACACAGCACACAGCTGCAGTAGGTCTGATTAGCTGTAGTTTAGTGACAGGATAACGCTTGCCAAAACAGCACAGAATATTGTTGCTTTGACCGCAAAACGCGTTCGTTTTGTTATAAATGTTTTTCTGATCGCAGCCAGCACAAATCCAATACAAATCCAATACAATATTTGCTATTCAAGCTTGCTATTGTGCCGACGCGCTGTAAAATGCAGCATACGCATTCAACGCCGTTCGGCAACAATGACAGCAAACGAACGTTCCTGGCTTCTGGGCGGCCCGTCGCAGTAAACTTTATTTGTCCCATCTGCGCCAACAGCGGAACGAATAAGCAGTGACAATGTACAGTGTAACACAGTCTTTCCGGCGTCGTAGAATTGACGGCGTTTACGCAGACTCAGTTTGCTCCATAGCTTAAATGATAGCGTACTCATAGCAAGACGAGACGACAATTATAGGCCTGCATATGTTATATGCTGTGCTCGTCAACCGCATCTTTGCGATATAATGACTGTGTATTATTTATTATGTAATTATCTGGTGATCGCTTTTCACGACCAACATGGTGCTCAATGACTCTGCTCACGTTGAAGTTGGAAATTATTGCAAATATGCACAGAACGAAAAAATAGTTTGACTTTTGTAAACTTACAGTTTTTAGAAATCAAATTACGATTTCGTTTGGTGCATATTTACAATAAAACTTAATGTAAAAACTAAATCTTTATTAATCTAGTGGGCAATAAAACCCGCACACTTTTTTTAATGATAATGTAAAGAAGGTCATTTAACCGGAGAGACTCAGTGTTGTAGACGTGAGTAGAAGATAATCTTTACATTATTATCAAAGAAAATGTTTACACAGTGCCGTGTTTAGCATCTTTCGCCACTTCCTATTTTTTGACAAAAAAGTCTTAGCTGCGTCAAGCAAAAGCTGCTGCCAACCTTTTCAAATATTTTACATGGATTCAAATATTTTTGTCTGTTTCGGGTATAAAACGTTCATCAGTGAGGGGTGCACTTAAACTGTTATTTGCTATACATTTTTATAAACACACCTTTGTGGAGGCTTACAATGCTTATTTATTTCTGCTATTTGTAGCGTTACTTTGTAAGGCTTATAAACTCTAAAATGACATATAGATAAACCACAGTCTGTGTGTAATCAGACTGTTGTCAATAGGCTCATGTGTTAATTTTAAAGGCTTAAATGGTTTAAATAGCCTAAAATTGTAAACATAAAATTAGATCGATTTTAGATGACCTTGAAGATCGGTATGCCCTGTTGTGGCTGAACGGTAGGAGACAGAGCTTAGGTTGTTATTAATTACTAATAGAAAGTCACATATTGGCTTTCAAATTACACTAACATCATTGACCTTAGATGAACTTGAAGGTCAGTACTGCAACAGGAACTGTATAGGCTGTAGCGCGTCTTTCCTAGCGACAGCTGGTTTTTTTGTTATTCTAGGCGACTTTTTATTAATGATCAGTAGGCACTCTTTGGCAGTGTTTTTTCTGTTTGACAGTTCCGAATACTCACTGCAGCACTGTTTAAATGTTAGAACACTTGCACGACAACTACTATGCATTGTATGGGCCATACCGATGTTTAGCATTATCAAAGATTTATTTCAGCATCACGAACAGCACGATGACATTGTACTGCCAGAGCACATGAGGTGCTACTTGCATACCCTGAACCTGGTTGCTGTAACCGATGCTAATATTTGTCTGGTATTTAAATACTTAGCAAGAATTTTGAAATTTTGGGTATTTAAATAGTATTTAAATACTTTGAAAGTTTCAAGTATTTGTATTGTATGTATTTAAATACTTTTATTTAGTATTTGTTACAACACTGTTTACCAGAAAGTAAATTGCAGAAATTTTAAAATCCGGCTTTTGGAATAAAAAGCTTGGCACTTCATGTAGTTGAAATATAAATTTACTTTTCTAAACCGTCTTACCGAATAAATACAAACTAATTCGAAAAATTGCGGCAAGTCGTTTGACTGATCGTAGGCTAGAAAGTATAATTGTTGTCGACATCAGCAATGCGGTGTGCGGTGTCTGGGACAGCGTCAGCGTCTGAAGCAGTGTCGTGACTGTCGAGATGGGTAGATGAGAGGAGACGACCGTCCGTCATGTTTCGGCCGACATCTCATGACGTCAGAACACCGCAGAGAAAAAAAAACGCGTTCACAGACGCCGTCGTCTGCAGAGTAGGCCTATGCTGACCCAGCCATTCGTTTGGTTTGCCTGCTGCGTGCTGAACGCCATTCGCTGAACTGCAGAGATTGAGTCTGCCTAGTCTGCCCAGTATTGCTGATCATCATATCTGGCTCTGCACGAATTGCTATTCAAGTAGTTCGGCAAAAATAACCACATGATTAAAACTAGAAGGCGGCCGTAAAAATGCGTATTTACGCTAAATGATCTTTTTACAGCATAGCATAATTTACACGAATTATGCGATTTTGTTAGTTAATAATGAAATGAAATAATTCAGACGTTATGTCCGAACTGTTCGTATGAACAGGCACGTCAAATATGGAATCTCTAGCTTCAGCCGTTTTTTGGACTTATTAGCATTTAACGCCTAAAATGGTCTTGACTGACCGGTCCGCTGCTTACAGACAGACAGACACACATACGTCCGAAAAAACAGGACATTTGCAACACACGCTTGCCGGAGAAAATAAATATGTGAATTGCATGGGGCATAAAGGCTGAGAACTGTTTGCTCAGAGCGTGCGGTTAGCAAGCGAACAATGAGTTGTTTCGTTCAGATTTGTTCGTCGGTGCAGGGCGACTGCTGCGTCGTCGTCGTCGTTTATCTGCACTTACGGCACGTGGCAGCAACACGGCACTTGAGAATTCGTCACACGACCGTTGAACAGCGCACACTCCTTTCGCCAGGGACGTTCGCGGTCGGTCAAACAGTCGGGCTGCAACTGAAGCGAAGTAGCAATAGCATCGTTCAGGACGATCCCAAAGCGACGACCAGCTAGCTACGGACCCGTTGATGCGTCTCTCTCAGCAGCAGCGGCGGCAGCGGCCGGTTGCTGTAGCATCAAACATCCCATCTCGTCAATCAGTAGCGACTTTTCTTCTGTCCTCGGCCTCTCAGCGGTGCAGACTGACTGTTAAATCGACAGTCTGCTGCACATGGGATTTTGTGCTGCTGCTGCAACTGCTGTCTTGACCCTGTGCTTAAGTTTTATGTCTATGCCGTCGACAGTAATCGGAGGAGGCAATGCTGTCAACCGTCCGTCCATCCGTGTGTCCGGACGTGCGTCCCGAAAAGGTAGTCAGTAGAGCATATTGGAATGATTAATCAGAGATGAACATGTCGCTATAAGAAGTGCCGTGTCTGGTAACACCGTGAGATTTTTCATGCAGTTTTTGCCGTGCTATAACTTTATTTACAGACTATTTCCAAGTCAGTCTCACAATAGTCTGTTCACTCCTCTTGCACGCTGTACAGACTATACTTCATAGGCTCGTATTGTAGTACTTCGACTGTTAAGTTCAGATATATCCTGTTCATAACTGTTACTGTGGCATCAAGCAGAAAAAAACAGCAAATGCAACATTAATGTGAATCCACAGATAAATTGGCCACGACCATACAGAGAAAGCGCGTTGGATTGCTGAGGTTGAGTTTGACGTTGCTGATGCTGATTGTGTTTAATGACAAACTGCGAATATAAGAACGCCGATGGCGTGGAGTTCAGACAGCAATATTCCCTGCAGTCCGAGTTTAGCTCTGATGTGATAATTGCGCGGGTTGACTGGGAGATGCTTCATGATGATGACAAAGTGAGTGCTTGCAACTGACATCAAGTACCGCAAACGGCACGCGTCGCACAGCTGACCCTTCAGACTTCAGAATTCATCGGTTTTACACACTACGTGACGCAGGCATAAATAAACTACGTGATAGACAGGCTAGCATCTTCATCAGTCTGACTTTACGTGAGAGAACTGACACGGACACACCCCCTCGATGGCTGTGACACCTCTCCGTTCTTGAGACAGCAAATTTTGTAAATACGTCTTGCCAAAAAGCGTCAAGGGAGTCCTGGAAATGTCGTAACTCATAAACGTGCCCAGCGATAGAGAGGTTCTCTGAGGGGACGGAGCCCCAGCCGCTCGGGCAATTTTATGCAATTCTGTAAAACACTGGATTGACTACAGTGCTTTAAAAGTTAAAATATCGTCATCAACAACTAATAATAGGCCTATAACGTCGCAGATCTAACATGCGTTATAGTTTCTGATGCTGACGTAGTATTCTTTTTTTAAAGCTAAAAGTCGGGACAGCATTTACTATTGACTGCTGTCTCGACGTCTGGGCAGCAAGGTGTTACCGCATATGGCGTCTTTCTGCACGTGCTCTAGATCTATAAACTACTGGTGGGGTCCGCGGGCGAACTTAAAGAGGACCAAAACCTTCGAAATTGGGATTTTTATAGGGATTTAAGAAGCATTTAATGTATACAAAAAAATGACGGAATTGCTTTTCCTACACGCGTAGACTTACATCGTGGCGGGAAAATGACCGGGTATATCAAAGTCTGTGAGGGTATAATATCCCTAGCGGTTAATGTTAGCACAATATAAATGCATACATGCTGTGTTTTATCGCACCGTTCCGTCACAGACACATAGATACATGTCACGCAAAGCTGTTAGCAGCCGCAATTCATACATATTGTACTCGAGTCAAGTCTATTCCATCTGTCACTACAAATGACGTTCGTGACACTGGATGCTTTCTCAATTCCAGCGGAGTGAGTGAGTGAGTAGGGTTTAACGTCCCGCCTGACGCAGTATAGGTCATTTCGGGGACAGCCTTTCCAGGCAAAATGCACACAAACACATAGTAATCGAACGGTAAGTTTAATCTTTACAGAAACACAAAACATAAAAAACAAGCTAAACCTAAAATTGTAAGAACTCCATTATACGCGTGCAAATGTAATGTCCACGTCTTTGTCAATTATTGACCAATTTTCAATTTTTTTTACTGGCACACTCTGTGGACAGTTTGCAATAATATGATTATTATACATCCCACCACACCATAAATGCGTCTCTACACTACTTTGTGAAATATAAATGTAAGAAAAAACTAACGATAATATCAAACATTCCTTTCTCCTGCGGTGTCATGGCGATGCAGTTAAGCACGCTCGGACAGCCTCTTGTATTTCCTCCATTGTCTTCTGTCCTCAGTTTTGTGTGTTGCTTGTGTGAGTGAGAGTCCCATCATTTGGCAATCGTCCGAAATATTATCAGTCCAGCGCTTCCTCGGTCGTCCTCGGTGTCTGTTTCCGTGAACACGACCATACAGGGCTTGGTGTGGCCATCGGGAAGGTTGCATTCTGACTACATGTCCGAAGTATCTAAGACGACGGCTTCGGATCCTGTCCACAATGTCATGCTGGATGTTGAGCTGATTCTTGATGTCTGTACTTCTGATGTGAGAGATTCTTAACACACCAAGGATTTTCTGGAGACAACTCATCTCAAATGCTCGTAGAATATTTTTAGTCTCTCTGTCAGCGTCCAGGTTTCAGAGTTGTAGATAAAAAATTCCTATCACCACGTAGTTGTATACAAGCACCTTTGTTTCCGTGCTAAGGTCTTTGCTTTTCCAGATAGTGGCCAATCTCTTCATTCCATCACAGGCCAGTCCAATTCTTCTTTGAACATCATGCTCTGAAGTGCCATCAGAACTAATCACTCATTTAGGCAAATGAACAAAAACACTTCATACCAATATTGCGGTAAATGATCTGTATGACACTAGACTGTGTTATACCCACACAGTCTAGAGTCATACAGACCATTCACTGCAATGGTTGGTTTGAAGCGTTTTTACCAAAATTTACTAAATTGTTTGTTCGTTATTATCGTTATACGTTCATATTTCAGTTATATTTCACTAGGTAGTGTACAGGGTGAGCCAAAAAAGGACCTGTTTGAGCGTTGATAACTCAGCGATAGTTAGTGGTAGAAAGACGTGTTATACGTAAAAAGTTTCAGAATGCTGTAAAAAATAAACCACAAATTTGCATAGTAAAGCATTTAAATATTTTTTGCTTAATTTGCATAAATATTCGTCACCCCTGAAATTCTCCCAAATTTGACTGTAACCCATGGACTTAACATGGATATTTGAGCTTTTATAACTTGGCGACGTTTATTGATGAAAAGGTGCTTAATATGCCAAAAGTTTCAAAATTGTGTACAGAAAAAGCGTATAACTTGCATATCTCAGCATTTAAATATTTTTTGCCTGATTTACACAAATCTGCCCCACCCCTAAAATCAGGCTAAATTGGCAGTAACGCATGAATTTAAGTTGATTTTCATTCAGCATACAGTGAAATATCAACAATCATTAACAGATACGTTGAGTTTAGATAAAATTCGACATAGGCAGTTGCCCAGCTTTTGCATTCATAACCGTCATCAGTCCTTTTAG
>Ga0056128_1003757_pt1 | contig 18801 bp, 12 predicted proteins | sample WorMetLIZISLAND2_FD_71113 | JGI IMG/M metagenome (GOLD analysis project Ga0056128, IMG submission 71113) | Marine gutless worms symbiont microbial communities from Max Planck institute for Marine Microbiology, Germany - Olavius geniculatus... ... | reverse complement strand
ACATTAAAAAGCACAAAAACATTAAAAATAAAAAAAACGTTAAAAAATAAAAAACACATTAAGAAAAATTTTTAAAAAATTTTTTAAACATGTTTTTTAAACTTTTATAAAAACATTAAAAATTTTTTTACATGTATGCTATGCATGACATAAGTCTAGCACGGCTACTATAATGGATACTAAATAAGAACCAATCTCCTGAATATGGGATCCAGCGACTTCAAGTTTCTTAATCCCGGGATTGCAATCACTACACTGGTTCTATTAGGCTAAGTCTGATTACAGAAATAGACGATACAGACAGCGAAAATCACAGTCGGACACATTCAAGCAGCACTGATCATTCATTAATGTCAGTCGGAGCAATAAATAAAACTAACGCATCGGAGACGAACGAGCCATACACGCTAGCGTCAGCTGTATGTAAAGTGAAAGACAAAACGAGGATTAGACCACACACCCGGAGTCTGCTAAAGCAAAGTCCGGATCGACAGAGCGTTCAATTTTCTCAATCATATGTAACTAACAACATGCTGTAGCAGAAACAGGCACTGTCAATTACTAGACTAACAGAGTTTAGCAGTTAATCAACGAATCATTAGCGATAGCACACAAAACTGCCGCTGTCGTTGGCAGCGCTTAAATACACAGTTATGTCACGACACACGGCAAGCAAACACAAATTTCTAGAACCAAATATATGCTACAACTGTAGGCTATACTGTAAATGGAAAGGCGTCTCCCATCATATAAAGCTTGGAGCAAAAAATGAAGTAAATGGGAAGAAAGTTTTCAGCCCTTGCAGTGAGAAGTTCGTACGATTTCGGACCTAAAATATAATAAATTTCTCTCTAACATGCTAACAAGTGCGTTTTTGGCATAGAATGTTCCAAAATCATCGACGGCAAGTAGGAAGAAATTGAGCGTCCCATGGCATAATCAATCATTTTTGCCCCAAATTCCATTTCACAAGCTTACATCACACCCCAGGCCCATAGCCGCTGCTAGATTTTGCAAAAATCCCCCGGAAAAGAAACAACGAAATGGGGAAGATAAGAAAAGGGAAATGGGAAGAAAGAGGGAAAGGCAGTAGGCTCCAATAGCTGAACAGAGAACAGACGCCCCTGCTGTAAACTGGTTTTATTTCCGACAAATTTGCTATTAACAACACTGCCATTAATCGACAGTTTGAATGAAGGACGGTCAGTTATATCAACACGGTGCGGCAAAATATGACGACGCCACGCGCAAACTAACGGAAAACCCGCAAACTTCATATTACAGCATAACCTGCGCTGACGACGAACCAACGGTCTATACAGAACAAACAGTCCACACTCAAAATGCATTAAAATACTATTCCTTCGATCGACATACCACGCTGATCAGTCACTCACCGCCATCGCTGGCAAAACCACGGGCATATTTAAACGAGATCAGGGGGCCCAACCCAGTGGTTTCTATCCCCCAAATCTGAAATCAAAATCGAGTGCAACTCCCCCCTAATTTGGGCACAAGTTCCCCCGCCACTATTGGCCTCAACTTTTCCGCCATCCCCTCTGTTGAGCTTTTTCCCTCTCTAGGGGGAAGTTTTGTTAAGGGTGTAGATTGCCTAGTAAAAAACGGGGGAAGTTTTGATGTACACCCTTAACCACCTCCCCCCCTATTTTTCACTGGGCGCAAGCTACGCCCACCAGGTATAGGGATAGAAGCCACTGACCAGGCCCTTGTAGCAGCAACATTTTAACGTTAGAACCCACGTGGCAAACTCCTTTATGATTCATTTTTTCTTTTTGGTAAATTTTTAGTTTCAAAGGGGCGGGGGTCAGGCAGAGGGTAAAAGGTTAAAGGTGGTGATATAGCTCTTAATGGTAAGCCCACCTCAGAGCTACGGAGTCACCTGCCGTATGGGATCACACAGTGTTACCTGCCAACCGACACAGGTGAACGTGCCCTTGCCTTAACCCCAGCCAGATAGGCTGGTACTCGATTTACCTACCCCAGAGGGATGGAAGGCTGAGTTCACCTAGGCGGTTGGTTACATACCAAGATGGTTTATCTGCCCACAGGCGGTCACCCATCGCAGCATTAACCCAGCTCGGCATAGAGTAACTTCATTATCGGACGAAACACGTTACCGCTGCACCACGCCACCAACCCCTGAATACACCCCACCATTTCTCTGTTCTGATATGCAGCAGCAATGAAAAAAACTATGGACTGAATCAATACTGAACTATATTACTGAGATATTCACTCGCTAAGTCTCTGAGAAACTAATTACCAGTGCTGTTACACCGTGATTCAAATCTATTCTTCGATGAGTGAGTGATGAACCTTTGAATTAAATTGTCCAAAATGCAGTGCAATTCAGGATACAAGCAAGCACTTTTTTCTAAAGGAAAAAGTCATTTTGACAAAAATCAGAAAAAACAGTTCACTTATCCAGAAGAAAAGCCCCAAGATACAGAAATTTTATCAAACCTTCCCTACCCCAGAACTGGGCAACCAACGAATCACCGGTGGCATTAGGAATTAGCACAAAAGCGAAGACAGAAAACAAGAATATCCACATCGCATGTCAAATCCACGCTTTCCGGTTCAGATTCCCGTCCACAAGACTACAAATAAACTTCTATACGCATGCATTAAACTCAATATTATAGCACTGCATTAAGTTAAACTGGAAGGCGCTCGTTAGAGTGCACATCTCCGCCAATTCGTGTACACAGACACACAGACGGACACACACAACGACGGACAGATCGACCAATCTCATAATCTCCTCCAATTCACTTCGTTCCATTGGCGGAGATAACAATTGAGTGCTTTGACGCTGCTGGCCAACTGACGGTTGGACGTCATTCAACAGCTACCAGTAGTTCACTTCTGAGATACCTGGCATAACCTGTTGAAAAACTTCAGAAAAACTGGCCGGTTAAAGAAAACAATACTATAGTACTGTTTTCTTTAACCGGCCATTTAAGAATCATTTAAGAGTCACTCCTCCGCAGACTGTTCTTTAACAGTCTGCGGAGGTGTGACTCTTAAATGATTCTACACACTCCAGTCAGGCAGTCTTGAGTGCAACCATGGTATAAGATCACAAACTCCAAGCTAACTGCAAACCATTTATATCCAGTACAACAAACAATATCGTCACATTTCGTTTAACAAAGCCGATGGACTTTAGGCACATGCTCGGAATTCAAACTGTGAGCAAAACTTCAGAAAAATCACCAGCCTAAAACTGTTTGGAAACATTTACATGGCTTGGTAATGTAATGGTTAGGATGTTGGACTTGCAATTGCAAGGTTGTTGGTTTGAATCTCGGTCGAGTTACTTGGATGGGTGACTGTCTGCAGACAAGTAAACCATCAGGGTATATAACCAACACCAAGGTCAACTCAGCCTTCCATCCCTCTGGGGTAAATAAATCGAGTACCAGCCTGTCAGGCTCGGGTTATGGCGGGATGCATTCACCTGTGTCGGGTGGCAGGTAACACTGTGTGATCACATATGGCAGGTGATGCTCCTTAGCTCTGAGATGGATTCCCCACAAAGAAATATACCATTTAACCAATTCAACAGATTGAGGACTTATTAAAAACTGCATGCACAAATCTAGAAATCTGACAGTGAATAAAAAATCTGTCACAGTTCAGCTCCGTAAACACAGAAACATCAAGATGACGGTGGCAGAAGCAACAGAAGCAAAACGAACACACGATACGACTGACCGACAGCCATCAGCAAAACCCAGCCAACTACACAAACGCAAATGTACAAAATAAATGCACTGGCACTGGCACGAAAGCAAAATACGGTACACAGTTAGTGACTACAATGCACGAACATGCGACACCATTATTTCCCTTTCCTATCACATCCCGATGCCTTAAATCACCACCTGCATAAAAACGTACTTTTCCTTAAAAGCTACTTGCTAAGTTCGTGATTTTATACTATGCTGCATTTTTGAGAAGTTCTAGAGATCTTAATTTGTAGCCTTCAATTTTGCTAGTGTATGTTTGTCAAATTATTTAGTTACTGACTATTTGAGACTGTATGTTTTAGTAGTGGTATCGTACCATTTCAATCAATGATGGCTGCAGTTTAATAACCGACTTATTTTGCGCTGAGTAATACTACAGGCCACAAAGAAACCAATTCAAAGCCAAGTAGGTTTTTATTCGGGTGAAAATTTAAGGCATCAAGATACGCTGCAAAAGGAAATTTGCTCATTGGACATGTTTATGCAAAAAAAGTATGACGCTTACCATCTTAACAGAGGCTGCATTTAATAACAACACAGACGCTAACGGTAACCAAACGTGCTAAAACTCACCACCATGGTCAATCAACTAAGCTATTTCTATGGTGATGACAATGATAATAACACCACATATTCCATTTATGGCAGTGTCATTTAAGTCCAAACCAAAGTTGCAAGACTGCAACTAAAAAATCCTGAACATTTGCTCCTGCAAACTTTTTAACAACTGAAGAAGACATAGTTGCATGCTTTCTGTAGGTATTACTTCGGCATAATACTGACTAAGAGTGCATGAATGCTTTGGTTGCACAATCTTTCAGTTTAGTGGCATATATAACACTTAAAGGGGGGTAGGAGTGAGTGAGTAAGTGAGTAGGGTTTAACATCCCGCCCAACACAGTATAGGTCATTTCGGGGACGACCTTTCCATGCAATGCAAAATGTGCTCCCCCTAAACTTTAGTTTAGTTTAGGGGAGAGCACAAAATCTATCATTCCCTTTCTACCCTTTTCCCCCTTTGTTTCACCCTCTTTCCTGCTGCTTCATATTGTTTCCCTTTCCTTCCCCCATCACCATAAGTATAAAGTCAACTAAATGCAATTTGGTGCATTCTGATGCAGTTTTGCAATAAATGTGTAGCTCTCAATTTTCTTATAACTATTTGTTAGCGTAGAGGGAGCCATGGCAGACTGAGCATTAATAATATGCCACTAACAGCATTACAGCATTGAGCATACCAGTATGGGCATCTTGAGGTAAGTTAATATATACACAATATAACACAATGTATCCATGTTTCCCAACAACTTGACCATCACCAAATCCATGGACACCAAATGTTCATATTAAAACTGTAATTTTTATGGACTGGTAATAAACTGATAAAAGTTCGAGCTACTAAATGGCTGCAGAATTTTAGCTCTGAATTGCACTGATTTCTAATAATGCTTTTGTGAGCTTCAGCATTTATAAAGTAAGCATCAGGCCGTTGAAAATACCGCTCAAAGGTTAGTTGTAAAATCTGAAGATTGACATAGAAATCCAGATGCTAAATACTGTCCTTGTCCAAGCACTGCAAAATTTCAACAGTGAATGCTGCTACCAATACATGCGACTTCTATGCAAGGACATCGAGAGCCGCAGCGGGGCCCGGGAAAACATTCTTGCAGGGCCCCAATGGGGAGAAAATTTTGAATTTTAAAATAGCGCATTTTGGTGTACTTTATATTTTTGAGTGATAGCAGAGTCCCCAAACGTCGTGGAGCCCGAGGTAACTTAACCCCTTTCAACAGGCCTGCTTCTATGCATTAACACATGCAGCTTTCTGAGAATAGGTCAGCAACAAAGCAGCCTCACACCAAAATGTTCAATACCACAGTACACGTGGGTTTATAATACGTAAAGACCAACCTAGTTCAAAGCCATGGCTTTTTTCCAACAACTTGCCACTGTCCAAGAAAATCTCACGCTTTTGCAGAAAGTGCAATGTTCTAGCAGTTGCAGTTTCAGTCATCTGGGTTTCTTTAAAGAAAAAAAAACTGTCGACAAGATATTGAGTGATGTGCATCTCAATCTTTTACTAATGATTAAGTGATAAATATGCACTAAAAGGCCAAGTATGTTAATGCTAGTCTGTTACACTACCCGTACTCGCCAACACAAAGCAACTAAATCAGATTATGCTAATTTTATACTGATTTTATAACATTTTTTTGTTTCTCTATTAAATGTAATGTTTCTGTGGAATTAACTTACACTATTACAATTACATATTAATTGTGTATTTGTCCTTTGAAAGCAAAAAATAAACAGACTCTGTTCAATAGCACCGAAATAATGCCCCTGCATATTTCGGTTACTTCATTAGACCTTACGAGCAAATTTTCTACAAATATGGACATGCTTGCAAAACCCTGGTGAAGTGTCATATTTCCCCACAAATCAAATCAGGAGGGAGGGAGGTGTCTAATTATTAAACAAGCAAAAATGTCAATAAACCATACTGACTGTTCAGTCCCGTAGCCAGGCATTTCCAAAGAGGGGGTCGACTGTAAAGCAGGACTCGATAAATCAAGGTAGAAACCTGGGGGACTGCTAGAAGATGCTTCAATGGAATCCAAGACATGAAGCCCCGGCTACGCACGCATTTTTATGCATTTCTAAGCGTAAATATTGCATCTGGTCGTAAAATTTTTTTTGCTATTTTTATGCAATTCTTCATGGTTCCGCAACATGAACCTAGAAAAGACCTTGATGGCTACAGGCCTAATAACTTTGCAACCACGACAGCATCACGGCAGATCAATAACGGAACACACGTTCAGTTCACACGACAGATCGAACAATGCATGTCTCTCTCTGCCAGTGGAAATATAACTAACAAAATGTCGACGGCCATATATCGAGGACGGTACAGCAAATAAAAATCACAAAATAACCTAAACGGGTGGCACGGCACTGCACAGCATCCTGTGCGTATACGCGTTTGTTCACAGCAAGCAACGTGGCAAGCAGGACTGCAAAACAGCCCGGGCCTTTTTAAAAAATGCAACCTGGTGATTTTTGGGAAACTCGGTTTTTTTTTGTTTTAACCGGGTTTCTGTGACTGAAGCACACAACCTGATAGGTTTTGGGACTTGCATGGGTTTTCAGTTGGTTGATTCATACAAGTATAAGTTTCCTCCCCGCAGCATGAAATATAACAAAAATATTCAGAAATTCGTAGGTTTAAATATTTCAGAATCTTAGCTGTAGTAAAATATTTCATTATTAATGAAAGAAGAAACAAAAATTATATTAAGAGTGGGTTTTTTGGGTGGGTCCTTAACAAGCATTGAGAATGGGTTCACCCCCAAAAAACCCACCGGGTATTTTTGCGACATCTGCCCGGGTGTTTCAACACCAGTTGCTAGTGACGGGCAATCTCGGAAAGGCAATGACGCCATGACAATGACTACGGAAATCGCAGGCCCATCACTACACATCAGCACGCACAACGTATTATCAGCATGACTTGTTGACGGTAGAATCAGCAGACGAACAAATGGATGAATGGATAGATGTAGTTCAATGCTGGTGATGGCATTCAAGACTCGAGTAGTGGACCACAAGGCACTCATGAGGAAGACCTGACATAACACACAACTAAGGTTGTTACAAAACGGAACAGACTTGCTGTTTTGCTAATGGCTGTCAAGTGACAAGTAATGCAGATTGTGTGAACGATGTGAAGTCTGTTCACATTCATTTCGACCGGTTAACCGTGACCAAAAAGACCGGTTAACCGTAGATAGAACTGCTTACTTACCGAATAACTTGCCACGCCGTGGAATCACAGCCACCGATGTGTTTATTTACTGACGAGGTTTTACTGTACTGAAAAATACTTTGCTATTGCATCTAATCGCATGAATGGTTCATTGTTGCTGCTTCTGTGCAAAAGTTTAAGTGAAAATTTGTGGCATTGCTATAATTATGTACCGAAATTTGTGCTCAGGAGCCGTTGTATGCAGGTCCTTTATTACTGCGCAATTAACCGGACCGGCAGTTTTTGGCTCGGTCCCACCTTCAGGACCGGTTAACCGTTAACAGCCATACATACAATGCAGCAGATGTTTTGTTGAGATTTTTTAAACAGCATGCAGCCACTACCAGTGACATTGTGGGTTAAAAAAAGTAGACAAGGGCAGGAAGATGCAATTTTCCAATAGACACAATGTAAATTTCCAACGGAATTCCAACAGACAGAGCTCAGCTGCAAATTCTGGTAACTGGTGCTCCCAGAATTTCCCAATTTTGCCTGTAAATTTTCCCAAATGGGGGTTTTCCAGTATTCTAAAATCTTGCAATTTTACCTGAAAATTTTCCAACAAGAAGATTTTCGGAATCTTGACATCGCAAAATTTAGGGTGAGGGGTGGGGTGCTGCCCCCTCTGCCACAATGCTAATGACTGCAACATGAATCTACGTTTTACTTTACTTCACAATCATTCAACAATCTGCAGTGAACGTGATGTGCCAATTTTAAGATAGCAATATAGCTACTTTAAAAGAAAGTAAAACGGAAGTAAGTAAATAAGTAAGTCAAGACAACTTGGAATACATAATTTAGCAGTCAGCTACATCATGCCATATTCTCAACACCCAAACAAAAATGTCTTGTATACCAGGATATATCAGATAAACTGGCAGGCTATTCCACAGTTTTGGGCTGGCAGCGGCAAAATACTTGTCACCCAATGTTACTGTGAAGGTACAACTAATTCGCTATCATAAATACAAACTTCCGATGGAAAGAAAGAATTTGCAAATAATGGAACCAGAAAGCCTTGTAAATTTTCTGATAATGCACGTCGGTGTCCACGTGCAAACTCTGATTACTCTTTTGTTGAAAAATGCACACAAATCAAAGTTGGGGACTGCTCCTTTCTGCCCATCCCATGATTTGATTCTTGACAATTATTGACACAATAATTTTGACAAGCTGAAAATAAAACCCTCACGCACCATATGTAAGTACACACAATTAAAAAAACATTCAACTACACTTTGCACTGTGTCCCAGAAAAAACCGCCACACTTTGTCATAGAAAAAACTGCCACACTTTGTCATTTTTCATATCTTCACCAAATATTAACCAATTTTCACATTTTTTACTGGCACACTTGGCAATAAAGTAGTTATTAAATATCTCACCACACCTTAACTGTGTCGCTACACTACCTTGTGAAATATAGATATTTAAAAATCACTATAATCAGAATAAATGCATCACAAAAACTTAACTTTTAAAACAATTTTCTACTAATTTGCAAACTAAGATAAAATTACCTAACCAGCATTTGTAAACAAAAACAAACGATGTCATTGTGAATAATGGTTTCCAATGCGGTGACACAATACCAGCATTGTAACGTGCCTTTCAGCAACAAAGACAAGGCAGTGATTAAAAATTTACACCAGTCCAAAGAACACAGTTTGCAAAGAATACTAAAACTGCAAAAGGGAAAGACTGGGCACTTTACTAAAAAAAATCTGGGAAACGCAAAGCACAGATTAAAGGCATGAATGGCTGTAGACCACAACACGTGCATAACTGAAGAGAACGGGACCACTGTGGATGAACTGCTAGATGCAGAACGCCAAGAAGACCAGAATAGAAACAAACATATCTTTCAGCACACCAGATACAGAAAGAGATGGTTCTAACACAGTGTACCATCTTACAGATCATTCACTGCAATCTTACTCTTGAAGTGTCTTGTTCATTTAACAATGTGACTGTTGCCTATTGCCAGTTTTTCGTACATTTATATTTTACAAGGTAGTGTAACGATACAGTTAAGTTGTGGTGGGATATTCAATAATCACTTTATTGCCAACTGTTCAGAGAGTATGCTGGTGCAAAAATGTTGAAAATCGGTTAATATTTCGTGAAGATATAGAAATAACAAAGTGTGACGTTTTTTGGGGACACATTGTATATGTGATCTAATACCAATTGACTAAAACAAGTTGAACTACATTAGAACTAAATTAAACTAGCATACTCACTGTTTCTGCTAGCTTCTAAAACTTTCTCAAATTCTGTTCAACACACATAATTAATGACATTTATACAGATAAAATCAGATAATAGCAATCTACCAATTTTACCACTTAATTTTTTCCATTTCCGTTTGTAAATTTCAAAATTGTGCATTTTGGTATTTTTTAAAGCATATCTGGTCACAATGTGACTCAACTTCGGCCCTTTAACCCCAAAACCCAATTAGGTTCACCTTTGTTCTAAGAGGCACTGCTAACAAAAGTTTTATCAAAAATCCATCGACACATATATACCACAGGTACTGTTGAAACAACGCAGAAGGATGGTGCAGAAAATTAAAGTTTTGGATACCAATGACGAGTAAATACGCATCAAAAATCCGAAGCTGTTGCATGAATTCAAATACATTGATATATTGCATAAATTCTGTAAGTAATTTAAGATAACATAACAGACATGATTTATGGTAACAGTCAGCTAGACACTAGCAAAATTACTATCCAGCATGGCATTTAAATTCTGATACTCCTAATTGGCAGTGACGTGGAGCCTCAAGGCAGTGCATTGCCTCGAGGCTGCCAAGGCAGATTTTTACTGCCCTGGTCTTGGACTTTGGTGCCTTTGCCTTGGTTTTGAGATTTGATGTTTTGGCCTTAGCCTCAGTATTGGAGGTCTTCTTGACCTCGGCCTTGTCACAAGACCGAGACCAAGACACTGATCTTCAAGGCAAGATGCAACACAGTACGCTCTAGGTAAATCATTGTAATGCAGCAGCAAGTTCATCAACCAGCATGGTCTGTCTGCTGTCAAAATACATTTCTGCCACAACTTGTGACGATTGCAAGGACACAAAACTTTTCTCTGATATAGAATGCAGTAGCCTTAGGCCACTATTTTCTCGCCTCTTCAGTGTTCCTGCTACATCGACGTTCGTGGAATGAATATCTCACAGAGCAGCATTACAATGCACCCACACAGTTCAAAGACGTCAGACTGTGTGTTTGAAAATCTGATGTTTCTAAAATGCAAGATTCAGCGTTAATTTGTAACAGTAGTTGATAATTTAATATGAACTACTGAACTTGCATGGCATAATGTAAAGATCAGAGTGATGTTGACTGTGACTGGATTATTGAGATTTTTTTTGTCGTAATAAGAGATTTTACATCTGAGCTGTATGTTGTGTAATGTGCTTATTCGAACCTACCAGTATTCAATATTCAGTGCACTAAATGCTTTGGCCTTGACTTTGGTCTTGCGGGTTGGTGTCTTCGCCTCGATCTTAAGGGATGGGGCCTCGACCTCAGTCTTGGTCTTGAGAGTCGGTGCCTTGGTCCCATCACTGCTAACTGGTATAAAATAAGTAGGCCTAATAAAAACAAATTACTAAAACTAATAGCCAAGACAGCTAGCATACCGGAATATAAGTATCGCTGAGCAGCATAAAGAACAAATTGATTGGTTGCTTTACTCGATGCTGGTGACAACACCGTTGTATCAGACACCTGCGTGTCATCATCATTAACTAACACATTCTGTTCACCTTGCTGAATTGGTACGGTGATACCTTTATCTTCGATGGTGGACTGCCATGTTGGAGAAGCTACGGAAACATCTGACACTTCGCTGACAGCCGGCATTGGTGGTACGACGCCAACTGGGGTACAGCGACCGGTCGGAAACGTAGCTACCGGTGGTAAAATTGTTACAGGCATGGTGGGGTAAAAGTACAGTATTGGTGGACAACCAGCTACCGGTGGAGGCAGAGAAGTAATGACTGGACAATGCGATGAAGCCGCTGCCACCGGAGAGTATACCACACCTGCTGAACTAACGTGCTGACTAATGGTAATGTCCGTGGAACTGGAAGACTCTGGCGAAGAGCTGCCCGGATCAAATCCGAACGATATGTCGGATCGCGGGGGCGTCGTCCCAGCAATGTTACGAGTGTCTAGAAACACAGTGGACAAACTTGCAGGCTGCTGGGATGACTTTACTCTCCCTTCGGTCTTGCAGACACTGATAACCTGGTCTTCACCAGGTTCAGAAGATACATTCAGACTATTAGCTGCAGAAATGTCTGTGTCGATGCCAGCACGTTCACCTGACCTATCGCTAGGCAATATGTCAATCACAGACTTCTGACTAATATTACTGCTGCGAGAAATTTCACCACTGCCCGTTACTGTAGTTGGCATATCGAAAGGTGCATTCGAGTCTGTTTTATCACATGCTGTCGGACTGCATGTAACTACACCGGTAACCACCAAAGTAATGTCATTTGGTGTTGATGAATCACTCCCGAATGCATTCTTTTTAATTTCATTACTCACATCATCGTGATTTCTCTCAGATGATGAGCACACGGAATCTGTGGACTCACATTTGCTTACACTTTCAAGTTCAGAACTGACGCCCGATGCCGACGAAACCATGGATTTGCTGGCATCGGCTGGCGAAATAACAGTGTCCTGGTTCAAAGCCTGACTGTACCATGCTGCTGCAACACCTTTACCACCACTCCTATGCGTGACAGAGCACGATGATTTCGAGTATATGATATTACTACGCGAAACGCTAACAGAAGGCACTATGGAAGTAGTTTCGACTGATTTAACAAAGGATCGTTTTGTGTCTTCTAACCCTTTGGTGCTCAGTCTGCGGCCGTATCTTTGTCGCAGATCGTCGGCTACGACAATAGCATTCTTGCTTCTTTTCTTTTTCTGAACAGTAACAAAGAAGTCTTCGACTGAGCCCGTGTTGGATGTTATGCTGTCTGATCCTGTCAGCAGTGGAAGAATCTTGTCCAATTCTTGCTGCCCGTCGCTGACATCTACGGATGCCAGCACAGAATCTTCGGCATTATTCTCAGAAGTCAGACTGCAAACATTGTCAGTCACATCTGCCACGCTTCCAGACTCTACACATATTTCATCTACATCAGTCGACGTTTGATTTCGGTTGATATTACATTCCGTAAAACTGGAAGCAAATTCACAGTCGACTGCCATTGTTTCATTTCCTGCCAAAGTAGATGAACAAGCTGTCAAACTCTCGGATACGTTTTCTTCTTCAAGCACAGTATTTTTCACCTCTGCATACACAACTTCAGGCAAGTCTTCAGAAATTTTCGAGCTAGCATCAAAGTCTGTAGGAGCATTCCGATTAACAACAACTGAATTAGTGTCAATATTACTATCACCAGTGATGATAACATTGTTGTCGGAATCTAAACAAGCATGACTGTCAGGCAGACAAGTGACTACATCGACAGTGTCAGGCAGACTGTCAGTATCAGATTTCTTGCTTAACCCGATACAGCAGCTGTCACCCACTCTCACTGACGGCTCATCTGTGCTGACCGCCGAGGTGCCCACAAACACCTCACAGCTATTGGCCAGCTTCTCTGCACCAGCATCTAAATGATCCGCAGTTGTCGAAACTTTCTTCTTCTTCTTCTTCGACTTTCTCGCCGCTGCCGCCGCCGCCGTCTGGACCGGAGCATCGATGTAGCTGATGAGATTTTCCAGTGGCTCTTCGCCTCGGAAGCCGGGTATTTCCTTGGCAGTCAACACGCCAGCCGACTGTCGATTTAGTCGGGCGTTTCGCCGGCGTTGCATTCGCTCGAGTTGCTGGCCCTTGGCCGACTGTCGACGCTCAGTCTCTTCCTCTTCCGTCGGTATGAGGTGATACTGCGGCGTATTGACAAAAGGCTGTGACGTGGAAGTCGAGCCACTATCATAATCCTTTCCCCTATGCTGAAGAATCTCTGCGTTAGAAGTAACATCGATATCATTCCTCCGTCCGTAGTCGTCCCCATCCGATTCGTTTCCTCGCGAGCTGTAGTCGTTATCTTCGTTGTTCTTGTGCGGTGTCAAATGCTCGTCTGAAATCAACACAGATCACCAATCACAAATACAGGTCTGCTATAGCCAGCACTCAGTATTCTTAGCAACACGTTTTAGGCTTTCTCTGTATAATTAACAACAAGAAATTTGAGCTAATTCTCACAAGATGCACAAAAGAACATAGCAGTTCCTGTTCGCAAACTGTCATTTAATGCCCTCGTTCGGGGTGACCCCCTCCAAATTTTTGGAAAAGCTTTACGGTTCCTGAAACAAGAGTCTTCCAGTAAGCCGAAGGCAAAAACTTTGGTGATCATAGCTTGGATCGTTTTTGTCTGATCCACTCGTGTGACAGACGAACAAATGGACAGAATTGCGCTGGCTAAGATGCACTAAAGCAGTACTGCGTCTTACCTGCTTTCGTGTGTAAAAATGATAATAATAATATAACAACAAAAATTACTTTTAATTCTCTGAGTTAACTGAGGCCCAGAAAGTAAACTTTTGGTATTTCTTAAAGCCTGGAAAACCATCGTCTTGCTCAACCAACAAGACCAAAGTACTGATAAGTTAATTTTGTAAACTACAAATTTATGTATATAAAAACATACATTATAGTGCTAATGTGACATGCATATATAACTAGTAACGTATGGTAAACAATCAATTTGCAACACTGCACTTCCCACCTTCAACAAACATAAATATTATTGCCTTTACTTCATTCGTAATGCATAGTTGCTCTTCACAGCTGCATTAAGAGCAGTGAATCCCTTTTTGCTGCTGAAAGTAACTGCTGCAGAAAATGTAAAAATTATCCAGCCCAGAGCAATGTCAACACAACTCAGACTACTCCTGCCATTGCTGTTACATGTACATTATTCTGACATTCGCATGAAACATCTCTCATAGTTAGTGCATTTCGACAGTCAAACAAAACGCATTAAATTGAATCCATTTCAGCAATTACTGGTTAGGCATGCCGGTTTATAGCGGAGAATTTTCTTAAAATATGTGGAACTTTTTGAGGCAAAATATACAGCAAAATATGCCGAATTTGGCAAAATATGCCGAATTTGGCAAAATATGCGGAGAATATATATACCGCATATATGTGGCATATTTTTCCGCATATTCCCAGCATATGCAACTTCGAGCGACGGAGAATCATAATCATGATCATTAAGAGGCCTATTCTGCACAGTTGTGACATCTTCGATTTAATTTATTTAATGTCGAATTGTAAATACCGGTAATCATTAGCCACCAAAAACATTCAGCAGTCTTAAAACAACGTTGGACAAAAAAATGCTAAAAATGTGATCGCATGTGTGGAAATATGCGATGTATGTGCGAATATATGCAGACTTTTGGACATGCTAAAAATGTGATCGCATGTGTGGAAATATGCGCCGTATGTGAGAATATATGCGGACTTTTAGGCATGCAGCATATGCAGCATGATTTTCACATATGCAATTTTAAAAATGCTATTATATGCGGAAAAATATGCGATATGCGGGTTTTAGAATCAGTCCATGCAGTCAGCTATTACTGTAATCACTATCAAATACAACCATCAGAGTAATAATTAAAAGTAAGAAGTTCCATGCTCAAATTTACGAGAGCAGGGCTGGAGCTGATCCCAGTCTCCACATAATCCACAATAAAAGTAGTCAGAAATGTGACAGCATATCACTAACTACTTCTTCTCAGGCCCACAGTTTACCTTCATAGCTGCAGAGCATCACTAGCCTTTGGCTAGTACCAAATTATACTGCTAGGTCACAAAGCACGTGGACAAACAACTTGCCCAGAGTCAATGTCTGGCAACGAACCAGTAAGGACTAGTCAAACCCACAACCTCTTGATCACAAGCCTGAAACCTCAACCACTAAGCCACCAGGCAATTATACAACAGCTCAAATAGTGAATATAAATCAATGAAATAGTCTATATTGCAATCTTACATCTTGCGGAACGTCCAAGATAACTGCGAGCGGCAGAACCATCGTAGTTTTTGCGGTAGTCAGTGAGTCCTTGCAGTCCGTTACTAGTCGCCCGGTGCACTCTGTCCAGTCCACTAGTTACTGTGCTTTGACCAGACGATGACAACCGACTTCCATCATGCTGTGATGCTTGCGTGCTCCGACTGCTGACAGTTGATAGTGGAAAACCGATGCCAATGTCGACGCCAGTACTGCAGCGTACTGAACCGACGGTGCTGACAACTGTTGACGATTCCGACGAACGACAGACCGCATTCTGGTGTGATCCCGGGACAGGGCCACCGTAACTGTCACACGACCTAGCCGAGATAGGCCACGACTGTCCTGATGATGGGTGATGCGACACCGTATCACAAATTTCCACACTTCTGCCGCTCGATCGCAACAAAAAACTCTGTGTGCTGCTTCGATCTGCTTGGGAATTTACGCCGACAGGTTTGTCATCATGCCCAGCATGATCTCTATACGTGTCAGAGTCTCTTGTCAATTTCAAGTGCTCGAGACTATCACAGACATCGCGGCTAGTATCACTACATGTATGCCTAGAAACCACGTGTTCATTATCATGCTGAACTGAATGAGAAGATGCAAAGTAGTCCACGGCACTGGCCTGAGTAGTAGAAATTGGGGACAAAGACCTATTTCCGGTTAAATAATCGTCATGATCATCGCAGCTCACAGCTTCATCATAACACTGTGAATTTGTTTGTCGAATGTGCTGATTATACTGCTGCTTGACCCACAGTGAGTCAAGTGAAAATGAATCGTCTACGTTATGTTTATGACTAGACGGTGACCACCTAGACTCGTAACTGCTTCTGTGCCCATCTTCATCCAAACCTGTCGTCGGGTCAGCCTGGCGATGTGCTTCGACAAATTTTCTTGCTCCACTACTTCGCACAGATGCAGAACCCCCAGGACCTAAGTAGTAGTGGTTCTGTGGACGAAAGCTCGATTCTTGGGTGCGGTTTGCACTGCTGCAGCCGAGAGTGAGAGGAGAGCTAAAGTAGTCAAAAACGCCTCGCTCCGATAAGTCTGACTGGTGATCAGAAACCTGATGCTTAGCTTCGTACAGATTTCCTTGTGACGGTTTTACGGTGTTCAGTGTGGAAGTCAAGTTGCTGTCGACATAGTCGTCGTCATCATCGACATCGATATATGCGATGTCACTCATTTCATCATCGCCTGGTAAATATGTCGACCGAGTCACCGTATAAACAGATCTAGATGGGCGATTCATAATGGTGATTAACACCGACGAATAAAAGATCTACAACACAACACAGAAATGTTACTCGACACTATAATCAGTTAACAAAAATGGATCAAACAGCTAGAATGAAGAATGCCGAAACAACTGGAAACAAACAAACCGATCGGCCATTCTTGCGTACACTCGCAAAAAAATAGTTCCACATAACTTGCATGTTTGCATGCCATTCAGTGCATATTTTTATGCATTGTTAACACAGTTCGCTTTGTCAGTTTATTTTGACATTAGTTTAATTGATAATATGCTATTTAGTATATACATTGTGTCTGAAAAAAACATCCCCGACATTTTTGACAGTAAATTGGAAACCAATTATCAAATTTTGATAACTTTTTCGTATGAATATTCCTGACACAACTTGCCATCAAATTACTATTCAGTTTCCCACCTCACCCAATGCATGCTTCTGCACTACCTAGGGAAAGCAGATCAAGCGCATGTTAAAAAAACAGAAAACCTGAAAAAACATCCCCAACATTATCGATCATAACTTGAACTAGAAAAGCATTCGGAGAGCGCAGACCTCCACCAAGCACCTCCAGATCACCCCCAAAATTGAATCGCTTGTAGTTTTTGCCATTCCCGACATTCCCTAAAAATTTCAGAAAGATCCTTCCATAACTTTTTGAGTTATCTTGCTAACACACAGACAGACAAACAAACTCTGGCAAAAACATAACCTCCTTGGTGGAGGTAATAATTTTACTGAAGGCAGTTGAAAAATAGATAACTGGGTGAAATGTCGGCCAAAGTGCCAAAAATGTAAACAAAATGTGTTGTTGCGCTTTATGTTAACTTAATTAAGCAATCATATCGCATTTGATAAAAAAGTGATATTTTACTCGTTGTTTTCCCCAGGGAGTGCAGAAACAAACGTTAGGTGAGATGGGAAACTGAATGGTCGTTCGATGGCAAGTTGTATCAAGAATTTGATAATTGGTTTTCAAGGTACTGTTAAAATGTCGGGGATGTTTTTTGAGACAGTGTATTTAGTGCTCGTTCCCGTAAAGTTCATTCGTCGCAGCCATTTGCCTATGGCTCATAGAACAGAACTTCACGGAATCAATGACCAATGCACAGTTGTTGATGCACACCTGCTATCAAAATACCTTCGACACAAAATGGGGATGTGGTCTGAGGAGGAAGCAAAACCCCCTCCCCAGGAAAATCAAAAAATGGTATGAAGAGTTTTACTAAAACATAATAACTTGATTCAGAAACTGTACTAGTATTAAATTATGCAGACCGCACAGCCTGGCTGATTCGCCCTTTGGCTTGTTCGCCCCCTGGTTCTTTCGCCCCCTCATCTTGGACGTCTTGCCCCCGTTGATTAATTCGACATTGAGGTTTAGACAGTTTATGCACGATGATGAAAATAAACGATTGTGTGAATGTTTAATGCTTAATTCTGAAATAAAATCATTAGGCCTAGAAATGTATTTTATTATACAGAGTTTTAGTACGCTTTCTCGCCTTAGAATATTTGCAATAATGTCCGACGCTGTCTATAGATCTAGGCGTTCGTCAAGCGGCTATGATGCCTAGACCCAAGTATACATGTAAAAATTCATTTCAAAAGAAGCTTGACGTTGACACATAAGCTGAGTTTTAAGCTTTCTAGGTATAGGCTATATAATAATTGCGCTGCTGCAATGAAACCAAAGATTACATGTACTGTGATCACTTATTACTTAGTTTATCAAAACGTTAACTGAAGTAACTATTAATCAGTGACGCAATGCTACGCTTGTTTGTTGCCTTTCTGTAAATTGAAACACAAGCCTCAATAATGAATTACTGGTATATTCAACGGGCGGGGGAGGGGGGCGAATCAGCCAGGCGGCGAAC
>Ga0056128_1003751_pt1 | contig 18817 bp, 11 predicted proteins | sample WorMetLIZISLAND2_FD_71113 | JGI IMG/M metagenome (GOLD analysis project Ga0056128, IMG submission 71113) | Marine gutless worms symbiont microbial communities from Max Planck institute for Marine Microbiology, Germany - Olavius geniculatus... ... | reverse complement strand
TATAATGGCTCATTTTGACCTACCCTAAGTCGCATTACCTGGAAGACCATATTTTGGCCCCTAGGGGGTGCTACGCCCCCAAATTTTTACACGCGCTAGAGAATGACCAAGTCTTACTAGTGCACCCCCCACCGGGGATGGGGGCCCCCTTACAACTTTTTTCAATGGGGAGTCAAAAATTGGCTTAAAATGGAATAAATGAGCCATTATAACTTCGGAGTTAGGGGGTGTAGCCCGACGAAACTTTGGCACTTGACGTGACTCGCTGTGGGGGTGTTAACGCAAGTACAACTTTTGGGGGCACCACCCCCCTTAAAATTTGGGAGGGCAAAAAACGTTCAAAAGTCGGTGCGATTTACGACAACTGTCGAGTTTGACCGCAAATATCTCTGGAACCGATGAAGATAGCGACAAAATCTAAACGGCGTTGACGAAAACGATCTTTTCGGCGTTGAACAAAAAAAATTTTGTGAAATTCGGTAAACAACGAACAAAGTTATAAGCGCTCATGTTGACCTACCCTAAGTTGACAATGCGCGTTCGGCGTATGCCAATGCATTTGAGTTCGGGGCACGTGACTTTGATGCCATGGCAATTTTACCCCCCTTTTTACTCCCCCCCTAATTTCCCTCAGTCGGACTTAGGGCGCCGGGCGGACTCACGTTGGGCTTTGCCCCAAATTTCTAGTTCAGTCTTATTTTACGCAATTTACTGTCTGCAAAATACATTCCTGACGTGAAGATAGGATGTCGGAGATAAAATATTTTGTACCAGTTTATCTTACTTGTGAACTGGAATATTTTCCAGATAGTCGTGTTTTTAAACTAACACTCAGCATATATGATGCTGCAGCATTCACGTTCATTAATGTTGTTATATATGAGTTTCAGATCTACTATTGCATGCAGAGTGTTAGATTTAATGTCTGTTTTTATACGGTGTGTTGTTTTCACCGTTGCAGCATTCGTTACATTGAGGGTACCGTAAGTCGGCTTCTGGAGGACAAGTCAGGCACTGTTGTTGGAGTCCAGTACAGGGCCAGAGAAACAGAAAAAGTTGAGGTATTCATCAGAGCATGCTGGGTGGCACACAAGAAAGCAGAACATATGTGTTTTACTTAGATTGAGCAACTGGACAGTTTCAGAATGCAATACAATACAATACAATAGAGAATTTGCACTCAAAAACTGACAAACTGTCAGTTTAATATAGCACATAAACTAAAAAGAACTGAAATGTTTTTAAAGAAAAACGAAATGAGAGATACTGAGAATAGAAATATACTGTTAAATGTAAAACTTGAAAATCCGAAAAATGACTTAAATAAAGAAAGCTAAAATAAGAAAGAAAAACTGAAAAGGTAGGACATAAATTAGAATGAAAATTAAAACTCTGGAAAACACCGAAATGAGAAAAAATAAACGTGAGCAGGTCTGAATAGCCATGGAGTCAGTCCAAGTGGGGAAAATGATTCGCCATGATCATTGTAGTAAATGGTGGTCATGCTGAACACTGTGTTTGTACCGTATGTTAAAGATGATCATTTTTACTGCAAACGTTGAGGCTAATTATTATAGAAACTGTCCAATTGTTTAATTTACGTGAAGCATATATGTTTTACTTTTATGCACCACCCTGTGCATGTAGCAGTACTTGTATGTTTGATTGCTTGCTATTATTGCACACCGTGTTTATGCATTTCAGCCATTCAAAAATAATCATACTGCAGCAGATGCAAAATCTTACATCTAACCATCTTTTGTGAGTAGTTTTGTTATGTTTCAGGTTTCCAACTTTTTTAGCTGAAAATACCAACTATAATGTTTTTCACTATCAATGAATGCCAGATTTTTAACGGTACCATTTATGATAGAATTTCTGCCCCTGTCTGTGTTAACAATGTGAAGTGTATATTGCAGGAGATGTATGGTGCGCTGACTGTTGTCGCCGACGGCTGCTTTTCCAAGCTGAGGAAAGGACTGGTGAAGTTGAGGCCTGAGGTGAAGTCTCATTTCGTGGGTCTGCTGCTTGACAACTGTCCACAGATTCGTGCAAATCATGCTGAGTTGGTGCTTGCTGAGCCAAGCCCTGTGCTTGTCTACCAGATCTCATCGACCAAGACTCGTGTGCTTGTTGACATGCGTGACGGCATGCCACGGGATATTCGCTCACACCTCCTAGATCACATTGCACCACAGATGCCTGGTACGGTTTATCCAACTCTGAATAGTTACAGTTGTGTGTGTGTGTGTGTGTGTGACAGCGGTGTAATGCAAATTTCACAGTATTGCAGCTTTAATACTTGATTCTGCAGCAGTAGCTGATTTGGTCTACATTGGATTAATATTATTTAACTCACCAGTTTTGCTACTTGTTTCTTGTAAGCTTTTCCACCACAATTGAGCTTTTGGGAATAGTCAGAGCAGGACTTTTGTATACACGCATTGTAGTTTACTTCAGGTTTCGACTGCACTTCATTTTTGGCCAATAGGATGAGTTTCTGAGAACAGTTATCAGTTAGAATGCAATAGTTTGTGACTGATGTAGTGAACAGCTTGTACGTGATGGACTACCATAGTTACTGTTTGTTTATATTAGGAAATCTCCACAACATGCTGTCGCTGCTGCTTGTGATCATTTTCATGTCACTTATGTGAAACTGCTTTGGAGCTTTTAACTTGTTGCCAAGATCAGAAGTTTGTAATACCAGGATTCCATTTTCGGAATTAGCATTACGAATTGATCATTAGTTAGTATCTCCATAGTAGCCTTACTACACTTGCTTTATGTATAGGATGTAGTAGCCCCCTACTGGTAAGTATAGGGTGTGACTGTGACTGTTAAAATGCAGCTTACAGTACATGGAAAGCACTTACCGAATGAATAGTTTTTATGAGACGACTGAAGTTGTTATCTTATTATATAACACTTGAAAAAGTTCCATTTTAGCCACTTTTTGTAATCCTGAAACCTACGATTGCAGTACCACTAATCCCGGGATTTGGGATCGGCTAAAATGGCTGGGATCCTGGAATTTAGGATCTCGGGATTGCAATCGCTGGTGAAGACACTTTTTTTTCTCTGTGACTGTGACAGAGCACATGCGTGAGTCTTTCCTGGAGGCAGTATCTAGTGGTCAGGTCCGCAGTATGCCCAACAACTTCCTACCGCCAGCACCGGTTGACCGGCGTGGTGTCATGTGCTTGGGTGATGCACTCAACATGCGACATCCTCTCACTGGCGGTGGCATGACTGTAGCATTCAATGATGTCCTCATTGTCAGGTTTTCTTATACTACGCAGCTAATATCCTTCAATGATATCGTGGTCTTATGGTTGTTTTTTTCTCAACTCTCAGACTACAGTTCAACTTACTGCCTGTCATTTGCAAGCAACCTTAAGCAAGTTGCTAACTTACGGTGTGCTCAAGTCAACTCAGCCTCCTACCCTCAGCAGGACAGGAAATCAGTAGTAGCTTACGGGCTATGGGGTGAAGGTCTAGTGTGGCTGATTGGGGCACTGGTAAGTCTGCTAGCTGCAAACTGTGGGTCCGATTGTTTGCTGATGCGGGCATTGGATAGCCGCATAGTGTGCTGTGGTATCATTAGCTGACACCAATTGGCTGCCACTTCCGAGACTGTAAAGCACTTCTGGTCACGAGTCTGACTTGTGAAAGAAGCGCTATAGCAAGTATTGGATTTTTACCTTTGTGCTCAGTTGATCTACACTGTCTCAAAAAAAACATCCCCGACATTTTTGACTGTAAGTTGAAAACCAATTATCAGATTTTAATAATTTTTGGTACAAATATTCCTGACACAACTTGCCATCAGATGACCATTCAATTTCCCACCTCGCCCAATGTATGCTTCTGCAGTACCTAGGGAAAGCAGCTCAAGCAAAATATGCGTTAAAAGGAACAGAAAACCTGAAAAAGCATCCCCAACATTATCAGTTGTACCTTGAATAAAGATTAGCAGATTTTAATAATATGTGGCAGAAATATTTCTGACACAACTGGCTATTAAATAAGTGTTTTAGTTTTCACCTCACCCAACGTCTGCTTTTGCACTACTTGGGAAAAGCAGACCAGGCAGAATACATGTTAAAATGAATGGAAAAACGTCAGTAAATTCCATCTGTCCTAATTTGTGGGCCCCAACCAGGCAGAATACATGTTAAAATGAATGGAAAAACGTCAGTAAATTCCATCTGTCCTAATTTGTGGGCCCCAACGTCAGGTCTATTACATGGTTTGACTGTCTTGCAGCAGTGTGTCTACCAGATAAAGTTTAGGAATGTTTGTAAAGTCAGAAGTGACTGGTACAGCCTGTATTGGTCTGGAGCAGAACATTATTGATACTGCTGTCAATGAATGGAGAAAGTGTCTCCTTGCCTGTGTTCGCATAGTGGGCCAACACTTCAAGCAATTTTACTGCAGGCAGTTGAAAAATGGACAACTGAATGAAATGTCAGCCACAGTGTCAGAAATGTGAACAAAATGTGTTTTCACGTGTTATGTTAATTAAGCAATTATATCGCATTGGATAAAAAGTGATATTTCACTGGTTGTGCTTTCCCCAGGTAGTGCAGAAACAATCGTAGGGTGAGATGGGAAACTAAATGGTCATTTGATGGCAAGTTGTGTCAGGAATATTTTTTACCAAAAATTATCAAAATCTAGTAATTGGTTTTCAAGTTACAGTCAAAAATGTCGGGGATGTTTTTTGAGACACAGTGTAGGTCATAATATGAGGAAATTCAACCACTGCCTCCACAAATCACTCTTCTTTTACACTCAGCATTTTGATGGCCTACGTGCACATGGGACCAATGATTTTGTCTTACTCTCTGTACATGGTGTTTCATAAAAAGGACCACTTTTTGATTTTTCACAATTCACTCAAGTGATGATCAGTTTGCACAAAATTTATACCAGTTGTAGCTGAAGAAATACTAATTCAAAATATTGCAACAAAATATGGCAGTTGATTAAATATTTTTTGCTAGTTGTGACATAATGCTGACGTCATAATGTGTCACAGGTACAAGCTTGATAGTGTCAACTGGTGCTTTCAGTTGCTACCCTAGACTATGGTGAAAAATTTGGTTCTTTGTTGACAAAGTTTTGAAGTTTTACAGTTGCAGCCACAAAAATGTGCAAAGCGATCGCATTTACGTGTCTGTGGAGATAGTTAGAATTTTACATGTTCGAGCAACACAGTGCACTAGCACACCGATTTTGCAAAATGGTTGCATTTTAGGATCGCAAGACGCCTGATTTCATGTCCCCATGTTGCAAAGTGCTGACACGATAAACATTTTTCATTAGCGAACCAGATTAAGTTCACCATCAGTGCAAGGTAGCAACTGACAGCACCAGTTGAGACTATCAAGCTTGTATCCATGACACATTATGACATCAGCATTACGTCACGACTAGCAAAGAATAGTTAATTAACTGCCATATTTTGTTGCAATATTTTGAATTAGTATTTCTTCTGATACAGCTAGTACAAATTTTGTGTAAATTGATCATCATTTGAGTGAATTGTGAGAAAAACAAAAAGGTGTCCTTTTTGTGAAACACTGTGCAGTTATATAGTGCTTATTTTCTGATTCTTTTGCATTCATTTTACAGCAAATTATTAATAAAATAATGTGTGATGTGTGTGTTGCAGAGACCTGCTGCGTGATATTGCTGACCTGCGTGATTACGATGCTTTGTTGCATGCTAGCCGTGCGTTTCTGCTACGCCGCAAGCTGAGTCACTCTTTCACTGTCAACGTCTTATCTGTTGCTCTCTACGAACTGTTTGCTGCCAACGATGGTCAGTCATTTTCATCTGTTTGTTATAAAATTGTACAGTTGAAAACTAAAAAATTGTAACAGTCTGCACCGAGTACTTAGTGAGTCTAAAATAAAGTCAATCTCCATACTGTCATACAGTGAAAGATAAGAAATTTTTCAGATTTTTTTCCAGAGAAGTTTTGAAACTGTGGATGCTTATGTCACATGGTCTGTATAAATAAGCACATTGATTGGTTACAAAAATAAGAAAGGAAGAACTTTTTTCAAATGCAAAGAAAGCTGTCAAAAATTCAGAAAATTAAACTTCTTTGAAACTGCTGGCATAAGAACGTCTTTGGAAAATGTATTAGGAAATTTTCCTGAATGTGGTCCCTGGCATACATTTTACATATGTTGGTACGGTTGTTACAGAGAGTGTTCGATGTCTGAAAGAAGCATGCTTCAGTTACTTTCAGCTTGGAGGCCAATGTGTCTCTGGACCTGTTGCACTCTTGTCTGTGTGAGTCAACATGCCTGTTTCTAGAGTTGTGTTGTTACATTTCTTACTGTCTGTATGCTTTAATTGATAGTTTTATTTTTTAAATTAATAATTATTAATTTTTTCTTTCTTGTTGTATGTGCATGTTTACTTTGCTGAGTCACATTAGATTGTGTAGGATGTTTAACAATTTACTGGGAAAATATTAATGTACTGCTGACTGGTATATAAGTGTATTAGTAGAACTTACTATGAGTGAATAGAGAAAAACAAAGAGAGATAAAGTGTTTGTTAATTAAATGTTTATTGGCTTTTTGTTGTTATTTGCAATAGAATTATAAATTGGTTTTAACAGAAAATATTGACAGCAAATATGAAAAAATGAGTTTTTAAAAACTTTTAACAAGTTATTTTGAGTTGTAGATTTAATTTTAGGCCAAAGCACTATTTGTCTTAATTATGTGAAGAAAAAAACTGTTCTATTTCTTTTTTAGCTATTTTAAGTCCTAAATGAAATTTTACATGACAGCACTAATTTTACCTTAATCTTGTTTTTGTGACATTCTTTCGACAATTGGAGATATAAAAAAAAAGAACCAAATTTCATACTGTTACACAGTACGTGCAAAGTCATTGTTCCTTTGCTACTGTTTGAAGTAGTGATTGCAATCCAATCCAGGGTTAAGAAATCTCTATGTAGCCCTGTTAGATTTATTTCATGCTTAGGATGTACCCCCCCCCAATCGGCAGATGTGGGAGAGGCTGATACGATGACTGTCAAAATGCAATTTAATAGTGCATAGCAAGGACTCTTGCATGTAAGAAATAATTATTCCATTAGATGACTAGAACTTAGAAGTGTTATTTTGTCATCAATCTGTCAAAAAATGCATTATTTTGTAAATTTTTTGTAATGTTGAAATCCTGGGATTGGGATGCTGCTAATCTCAGGATTCAGGATTGGTGAAAATGGCCAGGAAGCTGGGATTTGGGATCCCAGGATTGCAGTCACTGGTTTGCGGTGAACTTGTTGTTGCAGATTGGATCCGAGTCCTTGGCTGCTGCTTGGTCATTTCTTCGCTGTAGCACTGTATGCCGTCTACCACGTGTTCAAAGCGCAGTCGCTGTGGTTGCTACATCTCTCGGCCTACCGTTCCATGCGCATCTTCCTCTCTGCTTGCAGCATCATATTCCCACTCATCTGGTCCGAGCTCAAGACCGTTGTTAGACTCTAGATACCTGTAGTACTGTTGCTTTGCTGTAACCCATTTTAATGTGGATTCCATCGACGATAGACCATTTTTAACCATGATACTTTTATCGGACGTCCGTGAATTATGTTGTTAGGTGATGCTGCCATTTCATGTGAATCAATCAAGAGTATTATTAAATGTACCATTAGTTATTTTCAAACTAGCAATACCTGTCGCATTTTTATGAAGCACAGTGTACATTGTGTGTCGAATTTTAAACACATTTTGTTGTTGGATTTATTTATAGTTAGTGATATGGCTGGAGATTTGAACAGGATTTTACAAACTTGTTAGGTATTAAGATGCAGCCCGAAGTAAAGTTATTGGTATCATGTGATTTTTGAATATTGTTGTCCGTTGGTAATGCTTTTTTGTTTGTTCCAGCTACCTAATAGCACTTCACCATTGTGGGAAATCTTAGCTGATAGATAACATGCCAAAGCAGAACTTGGTGATAAAAATTACTGCCCATCTAGAGTTTTTGTATATATCCAGCTACAGATATCCTGTTATCTGTACGGAGTTAGTTTATACTAGAGTACAGTTACTATCAAGATCCTTAGTCCACTGTTCTGGTTGAGACTGTTATATAGCCTAGTATGAGTTTTGTTGGCAGTTGTGTGCAAAGTGGACTGAGTGTGCCAGTTGTAAGCCTATAAATCCAGAGTCGTGAACAGCTTGTGAGCAATAATCACAGAATTATAGTCTGGACTGCAGTACTGGATTTACGGCAGGGCGCATGGGGCTTGTTCAGGGTCCTCGGTTAGCCTTTCATCAACACAACGGATGTCATAACCTGTTAATTTTTTGATAAAATTCTATTGATATAGTTAACTCATGATGTAACGTCATTAATTGCTTAAGTGTTCTTTTTTATGGCTGGAGCAGGTTTGGGCTATCGCATATTCATATTAACAACATAAATGAAAAATGTGTAAGTGTATTTATTACAGCTATTAGAAAATCAGATGCCCCAGGACACCACATTGGTTAATCCGGCTGCAGACTGGAGAATAATAGGCCTAATTAGTAATTATGCAACAGTGAACTAAATTCTATGTTCTTGATGTTAACACTCCAGATCGTTACTGTTTAACTCGCTGTGACGTCATAAATGACAATGACGTCACATCCGCAACAAACTCTTACGTGTTCATAGAAAATGTAGACTACTGATATATATATTGTGAAATTTTTTAGTTTAACTCGGTAATTATTGATCAGCCCTCATAGCCACAACATCAATAGACCACGCTCTGCAACACTGGATAGGAAGTCGTCTGTCAGTAGGCCCCTATGTTGCAGGTAATGTTGCTTATCAAAAATCATGATAATGCATTTGAACTTGTCTTCAGTTATTACGTGAATGTTGATGTTTTCACGGCTGCATACAGTGAAATAAACGTTTTTTATGATCTCACAACCAGCACTTCGCACTGTCACTAATATGCTGACAATGTGTGGAATTATGTTCAGTCTTTTAGTTTGTGTGCAAGCTGTGCCTAAGAATAAGAAATGTATTTGAATTTATGCTGAAAATACTGCAGGATTTCTTCCAAACAAGGTGTAATTTTTTTTCCTCTAGAGTACATCGGCATGATTTCTAACACACTGCATTCCTAGCCTGTTGGAAGTTGCTGTCTTACGAAACAATCTGTACGAAACTTCACTATATTCTTCACACAATCAACTAGAGTAGAATAGTTTGTTCAACAACAACAGATGACAGTGCTGCATGAAACAAAAACGCAAAAACACACGAAAGAGACAAAACCACGCATATTACAGCACAACACAGCATACTAAACAGACGCTCCAGAACGTAACATAAGAACGAAAAAAAATCTAGAGAATTTTAACAATTGTGGCAGATGAGTTGCCTATTAAATCGTGAACTTGAAAGTAGCCCATATTATAAATAGCAGAATTTCAAACGGAAATGTATAGGGCCTAGTGATATCAAATAAACAACTTTTGCTAACTTATCTTGACCTTCAGCTATCAAATTACTTAACCCTATTTTAGCAGACAGTATCAAGAAATAGCAAAAGAAGCCAAAACTGTGGTATTTTAATTGTGGGTCCCTGCCCCCCACAAACAAAAAAATTCACGGTTTCAAATCTCGAACTAAGACCTGTCTGTTTCGTCAAACGTGTAGCATTTTGTTAGGAGCTGCTAGCAACTCTGCCTGATGAAATATTGCAAAAAAATTGTTAAATCATCATCGTCATAAACCTCTTAAAATAAGAGGTCTATGATCATCGTAAACTTCGTCATTGTTGCAAATATTACTAACAAGAAAAGCCCAGCTAACGCAAAGGGGAACGTGCAACACCGATGCATGTTTGAAGGCTCGGTCCAGTCCGGTGCGAAAAAAAACAGCTCATCGATCCCAGCAACGATGTTTCATTTACACTCGCCAGAGGGCGCGACCGGTCTTGCACAGCCATATTGGCTAGAAATCGCAAATTTTTCCTACCCCCTCTCGTTTAGCGCCCTCGCTGGGGGTTACCCCTTTCGAATTTATGGAAAAGCTTTACGGATCCTGAAACTAGAGTCTTCCAGTAAATAAGCCGACGGTGAAAATTTGGTGATCCTATTTTGCACCGTTTTTGACTGATCCAACCGTGTGGCTAAGACGCGCTACAACAGTAGCTGCTGTTGCAAGTAAAAATCGGCGTTGAAATGTCCTGTAGCGTCTCACGAAACAGCGTCCTAGAGCGTTTTCTGCATCGTGCCAGTACAGCCGAGCGAGCGGATCCATTGAAATTATTACAACGCGCAGTCACGGCGATCAGTTGGGGTAGTATCTCTTGCGGTACTTGAACAGCCGATAGCGATCTTCAACTTTGGTGATGAACATATAGATGACAAATATTCCCAGGATCTGTATTCGACAACAAACCAGTACCGTGTCATGCACGTCTCTGTCTTCGTATGATAATATTTGTGTTTTGTTATTTATGCTGGCATTTGTCCAGTACTCAAACCATGTTGCCATTTCCTGCTGCCGAATTTATGGCTTAAGTTAACTGACTGACAGGTGATTGGGTCAAAATCAGCCCAATTTAGTACCATTACGTCTACAAGATAAAGGCTATCAGTTAGTAATATCAGTTAACCAATAATCAGGCAATAAATATTTCGTGAAATTTGTGAACACCTGTTATAATTTATACAGGAAAGTGCAGTCTGCAAATCAGCACGTGTCAAACAGGGCAATGGAGAACCTGCACAGATTAATCACAATCGTTAATGACACAGCTGTGAGACCGCAGCTGAGACATACGCAATAAGTAGTACACTGTTAAAAACGAAAGTAAAATACAATTAAAATACCGTAATGGTTATTAGTAAGTTTCTTCAAAAAGTGAACCAGTTAAAAAGTTACAGTCCACGACTACGAATCTTGAAGCAATAGAAAGTCCGTGATTGTGTATTTTGTCGCGAATGTTATAGCCAGTGTCTTTCATTTGTGAGTAAACAGTTAAGCACGTGGAAGATGCTTGAGTATGAATCGAGCTGAGCAGAGCATACGTGAAGGATGGCAAACGCAAGTGCAGTTGCGCCGACGACGTCCAAGTTGTTCTCAAGCCAAGCTAGGAACTTCCAGCGACAGCCCGTCATGTAGACATTACTTGACTGCAGCTCCGCGGACTATCACAAAACATTCAACAGACTTTTATCTTCCTTTTAGCTTTTATTTTTCTTTCTTAAAATGCTTTCGGAGTAAAGAAATGCGTACATGAATGACTACAAAAAAAGATAAATACATGTAATCACTTGGACACTTACTGATGTCTACCTAAACACGCTGGCATAAGTGTGAAATTAAAAATGGACACAGATCAGCACTGTCAGATTAAACATAAATGCAAAAAAATAGTTGAATGCAGCGACAGAAAAACCGATTCACGGCATAGAAGCTATAAGAGCAATACAAACGGACAGGGAGAAAGCTGCAGTTTAATAGACAAGAAATTTGAGCTAATGCTCACATAACGCACGAAAGCCTATAGCAGTTATGGTTCAGTAGTTTAGCTGAAAATTGGGGTGTTCACGCTAAGTTAATATACAAATACCAAATTCTCTATCTGGATCGCATAACGATAGTTCCGTGGTGCCATCTTGTGAATGATATAGACTTGTGTCACAGCCCGAAATCGCCAAAAAATCCATAAAACCCTCTATTTTGGCGTTCAAGGTCATTCAAGGTCACTGAATTCGGCCCCAATCGAGAGCCAGTGTACGACTTCCTATTAGTGATTAATAGTAACCTAGACCCTATCTCGCACCGTTATTGATATACAGCAACTTATTGGCCAAAAATGGCAAATTTTTCCCACCCCCTCTCATTTAGCACCCTCGTTCGGGGTGACACCTTTCGAATTTATGGAAAAGCTTTACGACTCCTAAAACTAGAGTCTTCCAGGCAGCCGACGGTGAAGATTTGGTGATTCTGGCTTGCACCGCTTTTGACTGATCCACCCGGACAGACGGACGGACGGAATTGCGATGGCTAGGGAGCCTATTTTTATTTGTATACGACGTGAAACCTCACATCTGCAGTTTTGATAATAATTACACAGAAAAATTGCTGGTCGAGAAAACTTTATATTATGTACGATCAATTACGACGTTCAATTATTATTGTATCAGAAGTTGTACTAGAAGTTGTAGCTACTGTGCCTTAAATACGAGAAATCGTATACTATTAGGCTACTACTGTGTGTTGGACTTGGAAGCAGTGAGGTACGTCACGAAATGCCCTGACCTTAAGAGCAACATTTTTAGCTTTGGTTACTTAGCCTTAACGCCTTGAATGGTGGCTTCACTGCTTAAGCCAAGGCAACTATGTGTGCTTTTCTTCAGTGGCACTTAACTATAAATGTCTGTAAATCAGAATATGCCAATGGCCAATGGCCACCGAGAAAAAGCAGTCACAAGCAGACATTATTTAATAGTATCATTTTAGTTAACATGTGGCATACACCGAGGCTTGAATTTTCAGCAAATGACAGCTTTAGTACTGAGCCTGGCCTTGGACTTGTGGCTTTGCTAATAACCCTGATTAAAAGATGTAATTATGGTACCGTATCGTATTGCAATGTGTGTGTTTAAGTCCACAACGTATGAGAAATAAGTTTACAAAACAACGCCATACCTCAGCAATGCTGATTACTTGTAAGCCACAACCCTAGAAAACCAGACAATAATATGAAGTACAAACGCATACTCAAACAATTGTATAGCGTTACATGACAAAATAAAATGTCTTAGTCATTCACAAAATAAGCAAGCAGCAATCATCGTTGTCTGTAATCATATAATGACAAACTGAACTACTCAAACTTTGACTGCTGCTTAAGAGAAAAAATGTGTGTGTACCAAGCACGCACTGACCAGTTCGTATAGATAAATACATGCAAGTTTGTTCAATTCAGCTTTAGGTTTCTTTCTGTGTGCTTTCTCCTAGCCATCCTTCTGTGTCACTGTGACCACCGACCACCAAAGGCTAAGGCGTAGATAGGCACACCGTGTGATGCACTATCCCCGCACATTGGTCTCGCAGTGTAAGCTGATGTCTGACTGAGGGCTAAAAAACGGAGATCAGCGCCGCCGAATGGGCCTTGTGGCTTGACAGAGATTACGTTTTTACTTTACGTGTTTCTCCTTGCACTGGAGTCCTACACTGTGTCCCAAAAAAACATCCCCGACATTTTCAACTGTATCATAAAAACCAATTACCAAATTTTAATAATTTTTGGCACAAATATTCCTGACACAACTTGCCATCAAATGACCGTTCAGTTTCCTATCTCACCCAATGTATGCTTCTGCACTACCTAGGGAAAGCAGATCAAGCGAAATATGCATTAAAATAAACAGAAAACCTGAAAAAAAACATCCCCAACATTATTGATCGTACCTTGACTAAAGGTTAGCAGATTTTAATAATAATTGGCAAAAATATTTATGACACAATTGGCTATGAAATAAGTGTTTTAGTTTTTACCTCACCCAACGTCTGCTTTTGCACTACCTGGGAAAACGTCAATAAATTCTATCTGTCCTAATTTGTGGGCCCCAACAGCAGGTCTATTACAAGGTTTGACTGTCTTGCAGCAGTGTGTCTGACAGAAGAAGTTTAGGAATGTTTGTAACGTCAAGAAGTGACTGGTACAGCCTGGATTGGTCTGGAGCAGAACTTTATCGATACTGCTGTTAATAAATGGAGAAAGCGTCTCCTTGCCCGCGTTCGCATAGTGGGCCAACACTCCAAGCAATTTTACTGCAGGCAGTTGAAAAATAAACAACTGAATGAAATGTCAGTCACAGTGTCAGAAATGTGAACAAAATGTGTTTTTACGCGTTATGTTAATTAAGCAATCATGTCGCATTGAATAAAAAGTGATATTTTGCTTGTTCTATTTTCCCAAGGTAGTGTAGAAACAGATGTTGAGTGAGATGGGCAATTAAATAGTCACTTGACGACAGGTTGTCTCAGAAATATTCGAACCAAAAATAACTAAAATCCGATAATCCTTCTTCACGTTACAGTCGAAAATGTCGGGGATGTTTTTTTGGGACACTGTGTATATACATGTATATAAGGAATAGATGACGCATTAAACATTACGCGTTAGGCCTACTTGGTTTTAACCTGAATGCGAAGTCTTACTTCAGCATGCGTCTTGCAGCACGAGTCTGGAACATGGCATGATCGCTGGTCTTCACGGTTAGCACACGCGTATTTATCGTTATTGTTCCAGTCAGTCAGATTGTTTAGACCGCAGCAGCTGAACTGCAACATAATTTATACAAGTTTGTCACACAGCACTGTCACTCGTTGGTGTGACTTAGTGGTGTAACGCTAGCGTGCCGAACTTGTAACCCGGAGGTGGCAGGTTCGACTCCCGGGTAACGGGTCACTGCCAGGTAACGACCCTGGACAAGTTGTTCACACACATGTGCCTCTGTCACCAAGCAGTATAATTTGGTACCGGCCTCATCGCCGGGAACGTAACGGCAGTATTATGGGAGAGGTGTGGCCTACCGCCCATATAGCTGAGTTGTGTTTGCACTCACTGCCGGCTCAGGGCCAATTAAACGGGGATGAGCACCCACCTCAAAGGTGCAGAGCTGCGAGAGGGCGATGCTGACTATGGGATAAGTTACTGACACTCGTTAAACATAGGCCTATCCTGTGTATAATATATTAGCCTACCATTTAAACGTAACACACTAAACAATGCTTACGGTCTTAACAGTACCAAACAGCAGGCCTACCAACTGACTAACACATTTACGCTATCTGCTCAAAGCAAAATGCGATACAGACTGTGAGCAAATCGTAAGCTGTGCTTGAACACACATAGGAGCTATAGGAGCTAACAGCTAGAGACACACACAGCTGACCCATTGTTTAACAGCTCAGAAAAGTTCAGCTGCAGACCGAACTGAGCATAAGCTGGGCAGCCAAACTCCGGCGAAAAATTACTAACGACTGCACCAGAGTGACCGAATCGATTCAAAGCTACGTTCACACTTCGCAGGTCAAAATGTCAAATATAGGGCCTACCCAAGTTCGCCCAAAAGACGCGTATATGAGTCATGCATTCGATGGCCGTCTGATCTGGATTCTGTGGACTAAGACAATGTCGAAACTCCAGTTGGAAAGTTTCAGTCCGCGAAACGAGCGCCAGACGAACCGGGGCCGAGTAATTGCGGCGCGTGGATATAGCCGTCGAATTCTGCGCAATAGCATGGTTATTATCCACGCTTCCTTGGGTCATAGCCCACGGTCTTAACGGTTGAATCCTTGTAAACGACAGACAGGCACATGCCACATCACACACGCGCCACGGAGGTCGTCCTCAGCTAAATTTGTTTACAGTCTGAGTCGGTGCAGAGGCGTCAGAAACTCAGAGGCCGATTCATTGACTGAGCTACGAAGTTCACTGCCGGCAGCAGCAGCAGCAGCGGCGGCGCCAAGCTAGAACCTGATGGACAACCGGCAGCTGCACGACGCGCCACCGACAGTCAGCACTAAGAGCTACGTTTACAGTTTTTATTCTGCTGCACGGTACGCCGCAGCTAATTCTCTGTACAAACTGCTTCAACTCGCATAATTTAAGTAAACCAGAGCTGACCAGACTAGGTTGATTTTTTAACAGTTAATTACAGCGGGGGAGTTTAACTGCCTCCATCAAATTCTAGTTAGCTGAGCAGTTAAACGACATTTTTCTCTAACTATGTAACTAGTTCAATTTAATTAAATTTAACTACAAAGAAATAGAAAAGTGGGTACAGATTTACCGCTTTAACGCACGTCAATGAAGTTGAACGCTATTCAGAAGCACAGTAACACAATGAAGCAGTAGACGTAAGCTAATACCTTAGTTTGAACTTTGTCGACAGCGAATCTAATCTGTCTGCTCTCGGTGTATTTGCGGACGGCAAAATCCAGATGATGATCGATGTCGCGGATTGTCTGCACACGACATCAAACCACATAATTATACAGACTGCTGTACTTTCACGCAGGAAAATGACAGCGTTACACACAGCGACGCTAAAAACAAAAAAATGTAAGGGGTATCTATGACCCCAGCGTCGGCGGCTTGAAGCGTTTGCGACTGACGCCAGAATTATTCGACTGACTCGTCGACGCGTCGCATTATCAATTTATTTATTTCAGACCACACGGATCCATAGTAAACAGAGGACAGACGACAGGAAGGTGACAGAATATACAAACGAGACGGACAGAAACACAGTCACTGGAGTGTGGAAAAATCCAAATGTAAGTTTCTATAGTACACAACCAGGTTATTAGCACACGAATTCCACTGAACACTAAAAACATACCGAAAATTATGCATAACAGTATTAAAACATTATGTCACGGTGATGGTATGGAAGTTTTTCGACGGCGATTGCGACGCGGCTAATGTCAAAAATTTGCCGGAGGTTATACCCCGACGGATCTCCGACCTTGTGGGCTACTCAGAAAAGGGGGAGGGGGTTTCCGATGACAAAATCCTGCATATGCCACTGACTGTCTCTTTGCTGTGTTTGAAGTAATTTAATAACATCACCCAGTCGACCTGTAGCTCCTGCCTTCATCATTTTCCTCCACCAAGAGATCAGTCTCTCATTTTCAGACTTAGGGCTTCTTAAAAATACCCTAGAATTTTTTCTCACATTAAACGCTACTGTTTATTTTTGCAATAAGTCCTAAAATAGTACCAGCACAAAATATCCACTGTATATTCATTTTTGATGATTGCATCGAAAAACTGGACATTACATTTAAATGCGACGGCGACTGGCGGCGGCGCGGAAAAAAAATTGGAGGGCGGCGTGAATGGTCAGTCCAAGTGACATCTAGTGACACGATGCATTAAATGGGAAATTATCTGTTATGACTCATAACTTTTTAAAGAGATCCACTTTTGTTCAGTGATTCACTACCAGTGAATCTCTGAACAAAAGTGCGTCTCTTCGAAAAAATAGCCCACGAACAAGTCTGTAAACAGCAACAAAAACTCTGTTCAGCGTCTAACAGATGTGAACAGCTGAGACGAAACATCATTCGCACACGTGCACGATTTTGGCTATAGGATAGGCTGTTATTCAGCCCGAATTACTGCAGCCGCTATTATATAAAATGAACTGGCATAAAAAGAAGACAACTTGAGACGAACCTGCTCGCGGCAGACAAAAGCGACGATTCCGATGACAACTTGAACGACGAAGACGACGATCACAATGCCGAGGAACTGATAAATAAACAAACAAACAAACAAAACAGCACAAATTTACCCAATCGTATTTAGTTTACAGTACTGTCGTTTTACGTGATATAGCGCACAAATTATCATTTTATGATAGCATATTAGCGTGCGGGATTTGTTGCGGTTGTAACACTGGTGCTACAATAGAAGTAGACAGGCAATAGTACCGATGTGAAACCATGCACTCTATGACAGAACGTCAGCGCTTCCGTGCAATTTCGTAACAGAGCCAATTAATCTGGCAACACAACGGCCGACAGGCTGGCTGGCAGCACGGCTGGACTGGTAGTTGGCAGGTGATGCCGCAGGCGACGCCAGTCATCAACATTACGGACAGCCGCTGCAGCAGCAGAATGCTCTAACATATGACGCCGACAGGAATAGACAGCCGACAGTCTGACGATAAATTAAGCATCGTTCAGCACCACACCCACAATGCACCGGCTAGAGGCCCTTGATGCTTGGCGCTCACAAGCTAACTGAAGCTGGTAAGCCTACGTTTTTGCACTGTGTAACAGCGTGTGTGGATAAAACCTGGCCTTACTCAAAGCTGCTTCTGATCAGGCAGTGCAGCCCGCAGCAGCGACAAAAAAACTTCGTCTTCTCACAGATAGTATATTAGTGGATCAAGAGCTCGTGCCTCTCTCACACCTTTCCTCTGCTAAATTTCTTCTGTCATTTTCGGTAAGCTAACAATTTGACCTTGCCACTCAGCTTCGAAATACATAAAACATGGGTGGAAGTTGCGTTTATCAAATACTCTCAAATCATTTAGGGGTACGGCTGGGGCTTCGCTTAACTCCACCGTGCATCTTAGGCATTCCCCAAAACGCTATTCAGCTGGTAGAGGAAAGCTTTGGCGTCTAGCGGTCGTCATTGCGGGCGGCTCCCGTCTATACCCTCGCAGAACAATTTTCTGTATTCGCCATTGCAGGCATTGATGGCGACGAGCCTAGAAGTGCGTTCAAACCAAAGCTGATTCATCACTAGATGCCAACAACAGTTTCTACATCAAAAGAACTATTTAGGACCTAGGAACTCAGTTGCAATAGGCCTACTACTGGTTCACGTACAGACAGCAGACTTAGACTGCGTATTTGAAAGTCCATGTATCAAAAAATGCTTTCAATACTTACACGTACAATACGTCAGCATTATACAGTTAATAGCAGCATTAATACTTTCGGCTTTCGTTTGACAGGCCTATTGCTTTCTGTAGTTACTCCGACTTTGAAGCAAAGAAAAAATTACGGGAATTCATCGCTATAGCATCTTCCGCCATCAGGCAACAGCATCAAAATGCTGAAAAAAATCATGGTCAATTTCACGTCACTAAAATTGAATAACTACTGTCAACTACAACTAGGGCCTAAGACTATAGCTACAATAATTTAGTTACTGCTCCTGGTGCAAAAATAGCTCTCTCTCTCTCTCTCTCTCTCTCTCTCTCTCTCTCTCTCTCTCTCTCTCTCTCTC
>Ga0056128_1003750_pt1 | contig 18819 bp, 11 predicted proteins | sample WorMetLIZISLAND2_FD_71113 | JGI IMG/M metagenome (GOLD analysis project Ga0056128, IMG submission 71113) | Marine gutless worms symbiont microbial communities from Max Planck institute for Marine Microbiology, Germany - Olavius geniculatus... ... | reverse complement strand
TTTTTTGAGATATTTCCATAAAACGTGTTTCTAATTCAGCAAATTATCACATGTAAACAATATGGCGCCCATAGGCCCGATTCCCAGCAGCCTAATCCGTCGGATGACCTGTCTATAGATAAGCACCGGCCTTGGTACTTAGACGGTTGACTGTCTGTGAACAAATAAACCATCTCAGTATATAACCAGCACCGTCAACTCAGTCTTCCATCCCTCAAGAGTAGGTAAATGGAGTACTGCATTGCCTGACTGCAGTTAAAGTGGGGTGGGGTATTATGACATACCTCAAAACCAAACAGTTCTACAAATAGTGATCTTCAACCTCGGGCAACATTTTACGAACTTTGGTCAAAAATTTTCAATGACGACCTCAACATCAGTCACAGTGTAACTCTCAGCTTATCTAACAAATAATGCACTTGGAGAACACACAGCACACCGAACTGCGAAAAACTGTACTGAAACACTACACCTACAATTAGCTTTGGAAAACCAACACAGAACCAAAACGACATTTTTTGCATAAGTGAACAAAGTCATATTTTGCAAATCACCTATCCCTAATGCAAATTGCTCAGCAGCTTTGACAAGAACTATATGACACATGTAGTACCTGAGCAGAAAAAATGTATCAACAGAGACAGTGGCATTCAGGATTCCTTGAAATATGAAAGTCTTTGCAATGTCCATCATGTCCACAGCATTGCCTAAAATTGTGTAAAACATTATCTGTACCAGTAGCAGGCACTTGAAAAGAAAAATCAGGAATGCAGTATAATACAAAAACATAACCGTAACTAGAAATTTGGGGCAAAGCCCAACGTGAGTCCGCCCGGCGCCCTAAGTCCAACTGGGGGAAATTAGGGGGGAGGGTAAAATTTCCCCGGCATCAAAGTCACGTGGCCCGAACTCAAATGCATGGGTATAAGCTGAACGCGCATTGTCAACTTAGGGTAGGTCAACATGAGCGCTTGTAACTTTGTTTGTAGTGGACCGAATTTCACGAAATTTTTTTTGTTCAATGCCCAAAAGATATTGCTCGTAAACGCCGTTTAGATTTTGTTACTGTCTTCATTGGTTCCAGAGATATTTGCGCTCAAACTCGAAAGTTGTCGTAAATCGCACCAATTTTTGCACGTTTTTTGCCCTCCCAAATTTCAAAGGGGGGGTGCCCCCAAAAGTTGTACTTGCGTTAACACCCCCACCTAGAGGCATGTCAAGTGCCAAAGTTTCGTCGGGCTACACCCCCCAACTCCAAAGTTATAAGCTCTCCTTTATTGCATTTTGAGCCAAATTTTTGACCCCCCTTTGAAAAAAGTTGTAAGGGGGACTCCCATCCCCGGTGGGGGGTGCGCTAGTAAGACTTGATCATTCTCTAGCGCCTGTAAAAATTTGGGGACGCAGCACCCCCTAGGGGCCGAAATATGGCCTTCCGAAAAATTTGATTTTGGTGGGTAAACATTAGCCATGTAATCTCTGATGTTAGTGGACTGAAGTTCACACAATTTCTTTTATTCAATGCGGAATTTACTGTATTTGATAACGCCGTTTACCACTTGTCGATATCCTTATGCAGTTCAGAGATATTTGCGCTCAAAATCAAAAGTTGTCGTTAAACGTACTAAATTTTGCGCGTTTTTTGCACTCCCAAATTTTAAGGGGGCAGTGCCCCCTAAAAGTTGTACCCGTGTTATCACCCCATCTAGCAGAACGTCACATGGCAAAGTCTCATGAAGCTACTCCCTTTGGCTCCAAAGATCCTTTGTCTAATACGCTACATTTTAAGACAATTTTTGACCCCCCTTTGAAAAAAGTTGTAAGGGGGGCTGCCGTCCCCGATAGGGGGTGCGCTAGTAAGACTTGGTCATTCTCTAGTGCGTGTAAAAATTTGGGGGTGCAGCACCCCCTAGGGGCCGAAATATGGTCTTCCGCAATATGCGCTTTCGGTGGGTACCATTAAGAATCTAAATCTCCAAGGTCACTGGACTGAACTTCATCGGTCTTGCTTCGCCTAACGCAGGAGGAATCGCCATAGACGGAATGACTATCCGATTTTGAATATCGTCATCTGTTTCGGAGATATTCACCGCCGAACTTCAAAGTCGGCCGAAATCGGGCCAAATTTTGCATGTTTTTGGCCCCTGAAATTTTTTTGGGGTGCTCCCCCAAAATTTTGGACCGGCATTATAAAATAGTGCCTATTACTGACCATCGTGCAAAATTTCACGCCGGTCGGCCCACGCATCTCAGAGATCTCGCATTGAAAGAAATAAAAAATAAAACATCTGAGCTAAAACTTAAGTCCGCTTCTGCAAGCTATCACTTTCAGGCGAACTAATAAGTTACTGTGCTTAGTTTAAGATGACTCAAGCATAAAGTCTTTATGACACTAAGTGTATGCTGACGTGCTGTTAAGTAGTACCTACATGGGCAAAAAAACTACAGCAAAGACAGAAAATGCATGGATTTTTGCTTCAGATTTGTTGCAGATGTTTTGCATTCGTCTCGTGTAATTTGAGTGAGATTTCAATCAAATCAACATGCGGATTCGTGGGAAGCTCCTTAAACAGAGTTTTCAGAGGCGCCTATTACAAACAGGCACTATTGTAAAACCATGTCTTAAAGCCTTGTTTAAAACATTGTCTGCTAATGTCCCTGCTTTTCATTTCTGAGAGAACATCATTCTACATGTCTGAATTTTGTTTTTAATCTAGCTGCATACACACTTACACAGCAATCACTGTTTTAAGTTTCAGTTATGGTTGTGGTCTATTTTCAGTGTTTTTGCACACAGAGGCAGCACTTCAGACACTCACTTGCTCATAACTAAAAGAGCACTTGCAGTGTGCAAACCTCCATCAACACAATGTCAATTTTTCCATAATATTCACCATCTGGCAGCAACATATTTACCTCCGCCAAGGAGGATATGTTTTTGCCAGAGTTTGTCTGTCTGTCTGCGTGTTAGCAAGATAACTCAAAAAGTTATGGGATGATGTTTCTGAAATTTACCGGAAATGCCGGGAATGGCAAAAACTACAAGTTATTCAATTTTGGGGGTGATCAGAAAGGAATCCTGGAATCACTTTAAAATTTTCGTTAATGTTGCTTTAAATGGGGCATAAAATTTTGTTCCTCAATATTTCGATTGATTACTGACGGATGTTTATAAAATTAAAAACACTTGTTAAGGGTGTCGTTCCCTATCACATCACAAAGATTGATCCGGATCAGATCCAGATTGCGAATTTTATTGCGATTTTTCAAAAACTTGGCGGAGATCTGCGCTCTCCGAGTGCTTTTCTAGTTGGTTCTGTGAAGCTTTCCCGTACTGAGCAAGGATCCTTCACTCAGACGTGAAACCAAATCACCACCAAAATCTAACTGCCTCTAAACTGGGCAAAGTCGAATCCTCCCTAAAAACTTCAACCAAATCCGCTTGAACCTTTTTGTGTAATCGTGCTAACGAAAAAACAAACCAACCAATGGAAAAATGCTGGCAGTGGCAAATCCAGAATATGGAATAGGTGAGGCAGACATGTAAGGGGTGATGTCTGCCCCCCAATTTTTTTTTACTTTTAAGCAGAAATAACACATATCTGTGCAAAATTTTCACTTTGTTATAAAATGCATCCAGTCAATAAGGGGAAAGGGAGTGGCTGCCCTCCTTGCCCTTCCCCGAATCCATCACATAACCTCCTTGAACAGAAGCAAGAAAGATGACCAACTGAAATAAGAATCGACTTACTGGTAATGTACATGCCAACGACGTAGGTGTGTCCGAGTATGACCCAGGACATGCTGAGAAAGCGAATGCCGTGCAGAGCAGGCAAAGTGCTGCCATCTGCTGGAGCACGTTCAACTGACAGTATACGCAGGCCATTCACTCGCACTGAGAATGCCAACAGGTACTTCCGTATCGCTTCTACAATAACATATGTGCAGCAATAAAAATAAGATGAATTTCAAAATGTATAATGTTTAATGTACCCAAATCATAATTTCTGTAGGCCTAAGCCCTCAACCAGATTACAAGTTTAAATTGCAATACCACGAGACAGCTGAGACTTTGGATAGGAAATGCTCCTAGGAAATCTTAAGCAACCTAACTTTGAATAATGGATGATTCTTAAGAAAGTTTTGATAGTGTGAGCTATGGCGTGAATTGGAAAAAATCAATCGCTAAAACAAAATTTAAGAAAAAAAAAGAAAGAAATACCCCAAGCCTGTTGGCAGCCCATCTCATCTGCTGGTGTATCTAAGATCAGCGGCAGATCATCATCCGTTCGACTCAGCACACCCGGAGTACGATGATTGTTTATCAGAAGACTATTATGATCTCCGGTCCCATCTTCCATCACTGCAGACTGCAATCCATCATTGTAGTGAATCTTGTGTCGTTGATGCAGTGCGGTTATTACGTCATACAGAGTTGCAGCGACGATTAAGACGCCAAACAATGACAGCAGACAGCTGCAGACAGAAACACAAAATACTGTATATATGATGTGCATAAGGAAGTCTAATAATTACGAACAAATTTTTACTCTAAAAGATGGAGAAGGGATAGACGAGTCATAAATTATTTTGACCATTCAACGAGTGAGGCAGTAGGGTAAGTGCTGACCTATGCAGCCGATCTGAAATGAAGCTTCTGCAAGCATGGCTGGCCACTACAATAGCCTTGAGTATGCACTGAATTTTGCAAATAACCCTCAATGCATACTAAATATATCATTAAAACAAACTCCACAAATGGAATTTTAAACATGTCTTTTCATGCTGTGTCTTTGATAGTTAGATTGCATAAACTAATTAGTTCATCTCCATCCTAAGTTAAGTTAAAGTTAAAAACGAACTTATAAAGCGCCATTAAACTAAACGTGCATAAAGCTACAGAGGCGCTGGCTACGTTAAAATTAACCACTGTTTTCGAAAACAACAGTAAACAGATGTGTCTTGAGTCGACAACGGAATGCAGGCAAACTGTTTGCTTCAATGACTGAAGTTGAAAGATTGTTCCAGATAGCTGGTACGGCTGAATAAAAAGCACGGCTGCCGTATGCAGTTCGGATGCACTAAGATGCACTACTGGCAAAAGTCTTGTGGAAATCCATCAGAACATACAAGCAAACAAACTGTTTAACCACATTTGAAAATAAACAAAATGAAAACAGTATAACAATGCTGAAAACTTATAACATAACGCCGAAAAAAATCAAATCAAAAACACCAATTTCGATTCACAGAAAATGTCACATAAGTCACAGCCAATAAAGAGACGTATGTTGACTAACATCATGGCAATGGCATCAGTGGATAATGTCTCACGTTTGATTTCATCAATGCAATATGGAGACGTGTACACACTGTGGAAAAATGATAGCACTGCGCACAAAACACACCAGTCACATTATGAACTGAACTGTCCGGAAAAAAGTAACCCCCTAAACACTGTACAATAAAAACGTCATATCTGAACAAATTTGAATAAAAATTTGCACACTTAATCCACAATAAATTGCTGAAGCACTCAGCAAACTTTGTTAAAAAATATTATTTATTACCAAAGTTATTAATTATCGAATATCGATAACAAAATATCTGCGTTACCAATATGGTGTTACATACTGTAGCATTTCGATCATGAGTGAATTTTGTTGATGCAATCACAGGTAAAGAATAACAAATATTTTCTACAGATGATCGTGTTTTGTGTTTTAATTAAACTGTTAAGAAAAATAGTATGGTGTTAAAAGGTTTATCACGTACAGTTTGACAGCTAAGCCTACATGTCTGTCTGTACAGTTGCTTAATACTGGGCACTTCACGTTTTGGGGGTAACCTTACAAAAGCCAGTGTAACTAGTGTTTGCGTTGGCAAGTTTAACTGAAATTTAGTACTTTGATAGCCAATGGATGACGCATCGTTGACATGAAATTTTGTAAAATCAGATGTTGTTTGTTGGAGCTACACAAATGTACAGAGGTTTATTTACGTAATGCCATACTTGTAACGGAGATATTTTGTTACTGATAATCAACAATTAATAACTTCGCTAACAAATAATATTACTCAAGAAAATTTGGTATCCGCTTCAACAATTTATTGGGAACTTTGTGTATGAAATTTTATTTAGATTCATTCAGATTTGACATTTCTACTGCAAGACGTCTAGGGGGTTACTTTTTTTCCAGACACAGTGTAGAAGAACACTCAAAGAGTGCAAATTGCCGTCAGTGCTATGCCAATTTTTCTGCTGTGTTTGGCAGGTGGCAGCACTATACACCGTGAGCCATAAAAACGTGACACTTTACTTTTGTCCATATCTTCACCAATTATTAACCAATTAAAAAAAAATTTTTCACTGGCACACTCTGTAGGCAATTTGCAATAATGTGATTATGTAAAACATAAATGTAAGAAGACCTAAAAATAATAACAAACATATAAGTAAATAAAAAAAACACTTCAGACCAACATTGCGGTGAATGATCCATTATGACACTAGACTGTGTTAGACCCACAAAGTCTAATGTTATATAGATCATTCACCTCAATGTTGATCTTAAGTGTTTTTCAATTTTACCAAAATATTTGTTTGTTATTATCGTTATACATGCATATCTCATTCATATATCACAAGGTAGAGACGCATTTACGGTGAGGTGGGATATATATTAATCACATTATTGCAAATTGTCTGCAGAGTGTGTCTGTGAAAGAATGTTGAAAATCGGTCATTAATTGACAAAAATATGGACAGAAGTGGACAGAAGTAAAGTGCCAATTCTTTTGTGGCCCACCCTGTATATTCAGTCCTCTCTAGGAAAGTTTTCCCTCTTTGACAACGGCAAAAAATCCTTCCGTAAGATCAAGGATCCAGATGCTGATCCGAATAATCACCAAAATCTCACCACCTCTAATATAAATCAAGTCTAACCTTCCCTGAAAATATCAGTCAAATCTGCTTGTTACCTTCAGAGTAATCCAGCTAGCAAGCCAACAGACAGATAAATAAACCAATGGTGGATATCACATAACTGTCTTAACAGGGGTAACAAGAAGCAACCAAAGCCATCAAACCTCTGCCAGTGATAATGCTGCCACCTGCAACAAACTTAATACAACTGCTGTATGTATCTATCGAAAAAAAGTTCTGAATACAAATCCAGATTGTGATCCAAATCAACAGCAGAATCTTAGTCCGAACGTTTAGTCTCGGTTTTGACTTCTATGATCTTCATCTTGGTCTTGAGATTTTGTTCTTGTTTACATCACTCTTCACAAAAGTAACTCAGACAAATTATTGGATGAAATGAAACAAAAAAGTCAAGCAATTATGTCAAAAATACCCTTATCAGCAATAGGCTTGATGTCAGTTGGAGAGCAGGTTTCTGGAACACAGACATCCCAGCGTAACTGCACAGGCGGCTGTCCCGGCTGTAACACATCACAGGTTTATAATTATAATTATTCTAAATACAACACATTTTTCAACAGGGTCTCCTGCCATAATGCACGACAGTACAGTGTACTCAAAAGCGAAAAGCTAATGCAAAATAATGATTTAAATAATCAAAAATACATCCTAAAGTAGCCAAAAATTATGCTTCCGCTAGCATATGATACATGCTACTAAAACAATTAGTAGATTGTAGCAAAAGTTCTACTGGCCAAGAATACATGTTTACGTAACCTGATGTGTCACATCGTGTGATCTTTCAGAAAAATGTGTCAAAAGGCAGAGGGCCAAAAGCACCAATGGGACAATTACCATTAATTGGGACATGGTCTTGCTTGGGGTTAAGGGAGGGCACATTCATTTCTGTCACGTGACAAACAACACTATGTGATCCCACACGGCAGGTGATGCTCTGCAGCACTATGAAAAATTTCACATTAAAGAGCAGATACGCACCATATGACCCTTTTAACGCTATGTCTGAAAGCCAGTCTTGGCCTCCAGGTCTTGCTGTCATAATATCACTGAAAAAAACAAGAAATCTGAGCTAATGCTCAGTTGCTCATGAGACACGCAAAAGCCTATAGCAGTTCTTGTTCACAAACTGTCTGTCTATTTCCAGCCATTTCGTCACAGTACATTTTTGAAGTGTGCACTGCAGCCGAAGATTGCAAAAATCAATAAAAACCCCTTATTTCGGAGGTTTAGGGTCTTTCAAAGTTATCGATGTTGATAGGGCTAAAAAGCTCATAATTAGTGCTTGTTGTGGTAAGCAGCATGCCCATGCCTATCTGCAACCGTTTTCACAAAAGACTGGCCAACAAAGGTAAAATAATGACTTTTACAGGGGTACCGCTCTTTTATGCCCTCATGCGCAGGTTTCCTTGAATCTAGAAAATCGAGACTTAGACCGTTGAAATCTTAGTTCAATGCTGAAAATTTTATATGCAGCTTTTCCAAGTCTATCGCAATTGGTTTCTGCACAATTCTCTGATGAAATGCGAGATAGGGCCTAGGTAACTATTAATCACTAATGGAAAGTCGTACACTGACTCTTGATTGCCACCAAATTCAATGACCTTAGATGACCTTAAATGGCAAAATAGAGGTTTTTAATGGATTTTTGGCTATTTTGGGCTGAGAGACACAATTCAAGAGCGAACTGCACCGAAATCAATTGAGATAAACATGGAGAAGCTGCATATAAAATTGTCGGCATTGAATGTAGACTTCGACAATCCAAGTCGCGATTTTCTATGTTCAAGGAAACCTGTGCATGAGGGCATAAAAAGAGCGGTACCCCCGTAAAAGTCGTTATCTTACTGTTGTTGGTCAGTCTTTCATGAAAATGTTTGTAGATCACCATGGGCATGCTACCGATCACAACAAGCACTAGTGACAAGCTTTTTAATCGTATCAGCGTCGATGACTTTGAAAGACGCCGAAGTTCCAAAATAAGGTGTTTCAATTGATTTTTGCAATCTTCGGCTGCAGCACACACTCTAAAAATGAACTGCGATGAAATGGCTGGAGACAGATTGACAGTTGCGAACAGAAACTGGTATAGACTTTCGTGCATCTCATGAGCATTAGTTCAAATTTCTTGTTGAGATACAGCGACTTATTGGCTAAAAGTCGCAAATTTCACCCCCTCTCATTTAGCGCCCTCGTTCAGGTTGACCCCCTTCGAATTTACGGAAAAGCTTTTCGCTTCCTGAAACCACTAGAGTCTTCCAGGCAGCCGAAGGTAAAGATTTGGTGATTCTAGCTTGCACCGTTTTTGGCTGATCCACCCGTGTGACAGACAGACGAACGGATAGAATTGTGATGGCTAAGATGCAAAGAAAGCAGTAGTTGCTTTCGCGTGAAAAACTGACAAAAGCAGACAGATGAAAACAATGACGATGCACATTACATGGCAAAAATACAAACCGCTGTAGGAACTCCAAAATAAACTGGACAATAGTGGCCATTAATGCCACGATGATTATCCCTGATAGCGGTGCACTCTTTATAGTTTCCAAGCCACAGTGCATTGCCCTTGAGCATCCCTGGTGGATATTTGCCAATGGCATCAAACACTGTTCACAAACATTGCAACATCACATTATCAGATTAGCTATGTGTACTGTTCAACAATCAATTACTGAAGCTACGGCACTACGGTGCTATACGAATATATTATTATTATTATTATTAACATCCAAGTAAAACATAAATGTACATGCAAAAAATTCCTTAAAATTATGATTTTACTATAATACACAAAAATTAGCAACATTCCGTTCGATGTAAAGTATTGAACATAACTTTTTTAATGGTTCGGCATTGCAGTCATTGATTTAATCGTCTTAACTTAGCATCATTCAAATTTTTATGCAAGCAAAACAGAATTTGTCAACATCAACATTTGAACCAGAAAAAAAACATTGAACACGAAGTAACGTAACGTATTTACAAGTCCGAGCTACGTTTGCGCGTTCGACGAAATGTCAGCGATTAAATGTGAAATATATGACCAGGCAACACAGCTAACCCCAACCCTAAAATCTAACCATAACCCTATTCCTAACCCTAAACCCTAACTCTAACTCCAACCCCAAATGAAATTCTTGCTCATGAGCGATTTGAAGTGCCCCGGTGTTGCCAATGGCCATAATGGCCATTGGTAACACTTGGGCACTTTAAATCACTCGTGAGCAAAAAGTAAGCAATAACCCGCAAATTTTGTTTTAGATATCGACTACTAAGACAAAGTAGTATGCAAAAAAATAATTTAGAATGCAATGATCCGAGGACAGCTTGGTACCACTTGGCCATGATTTTTACAACAGATCAACAACAGTATACCCGATAATAACGCTAGTAAACGTTACCTAAAAGTTACCAAATACAAAAAAAACAGGTAGAAATCAACAGAAATGAGCTGAAAATAGTACTGACTTTGCATAGCCCAGCCTTCCTGTTTTTTCAGACTGTCGAACCAAAAAGTCAAATCGAGCACGCACTCATACGACATATTAGATGTCGGAAAAGGAAACTGGTTCGAAGTGACGTTGCTGACGATCGACTGTAACCAGTGACGATCAAAAGGTGCAGATGACCACGCTCCTTCTCCGCTGTCACTTCGATTGCCGTTCACGCTTATGAGCTGGAACAACGACAATGCGTCTACGACATCGGGAAAGCTGCGAGCACTGGCAAATGTAACGAAAAAAAGCAGGAATGTCACAGCTACTTTGATGGTCATATTACCAGATACTTTTGCGAACGATCATGTGAAAATTGTTTACATAGAGAACCATGCTGTCCATTAAATAGTGATGGGCGCAAATAAAGATTTACTCGAAGACGCACAGCAGATCCCCATTTACACGACGAAGCTGGCTGGAAGATGTGCGCTCGTCCTCTGCTCGTCGAGATAGCTCGATGAATGCTTGCAGTACATCAAGCATGTTTGATACTGCAAGCAGTAAAACATCATTGAGCTGGCTTTTTGCAAACGAATTCTGTCAAAAAAGCCCCGCTATCGCTAGGGGAGAAAGCACTACAGCCTACACAGTTCCTGTTGCAGTACTGATCTTCAAGGTCATCCAAAGTCAACGATTTTTATGCAATCTAAAAAGGCGAACGCCACTTCCTGTTAGTAACCTTGGCCCTATCTGTCGGCGTTTCTGAGATATGGTCAGGTTACCGTTGAAAATGCACATTTTTCTTACTCTGCCTATTCAACTCTTAATTTCAAAATGTTCTCCTTGCACTAAATCGCTGAAATTTTGCATGCCTATGTTTAAGACACGCAGCTAATTATTTGTGAAAAAATATTTCCCCTATGACCTAACGCTTAGCCATAACCTCAGGATAGCTTTAGCGCATCAAAAATTGTTTATTTTTCATTATTTCATATAAGCGATCAATGCATTTTCATGTTGTTCCCTCCACACAGCAGCTACCATTCTCTGGAATAAACTCTGCGAATAGTAGAGCCGTTAGAGCTGGACAGATGACCAGCAGGCTTACAGTACTCAACATAGGCCTACTCGGATTTTAGAACAATTTTTTCTGTACTTTAATAAATACCAATTTAATTAAAGTATTTTAACAATGATTTTCCACCCAGATACTTGGGGACTTTAATTGCTTAGACTAACACGTACAGCAAAACTGTGAAATTTAACGAAAATTTGCTGCAGTAGTATTAGTACCAGCTTCATACCAACACGAGTCACAACATTTAATATGACATCATAACTGTAAGTTCACAAAGGTATTTTGATAATAAAATAAATAAACTAAGCACCATTAAAACAGTATACATTCATGATGGAACACACATTCAGTATACATACATAAGAACATACAGGGTCCCATGCAGTTTGAAAAAAATCAACTTATAAAAATCAAAGACTTTACAGCACATAGATTCTAAATTTTATAAAATGCAAAGAAAACTGTAGAACTCCCTGCAGCAGAACATCCCATTCAGCACAAAGAATAAACAACTGGGCTGATCCCTAAACATAATATATTAAGAAAGACAACATCAGCAAAGGGGCGATACAAAAATCAAAGAAATAAATAACGTCACAACTGCAGTAACTACACTCCTTCATACATTTGGCACAACACTGAATATAAATAGCTACATGGTAAACACACAACTCAGTTTATAGTCTTCTTAAATCGTTTTTGCAAACCATATATCATCATATATCATTGATCACAAGTCCAGCAAAAGCTACTACTAAAGGAAAGGTAGTGTTCTCATCTCAGTGCAGGGTCTGATAGGTCAGTTTACTACTTGTAATAAAGCAGGAAACCGTGCTTATCTGAACAGGCCCTATAGAAAAAAGGAGAAATGATAGTATAAAGTTGGCAGAAAATGTTGGGAGAAAAGGCTTTTCCACCCTTAGACAATTTTGTACAGGTGCTCATGCAACTTATGACCTTAAAGTACATAATTTGAATATAATTGCATACAATATCACAGGTATCTAAAACTGCTCACTATTATGTACATTTTGCCGACAATGCTGTTGATTGTGCTAAAAATTTAATTTTTTTTTGGATGACTATGGTAATTAACACATAATCTATTCATCAACTTATGAGCACCTGCAGATTATAAATTCAGAGCACAAAATCACAAATGTTAGCCATTCTGTGAAAAAAGTTAATTAGTTAAAAGTACAATTTCCACATTACAATAAGTAATTTCTATATACACAAACCAAACCAAAGCAGAGAGTCAAAATTAATGACATAAATACCCAGCAATAATACTAAAACAACAAATCTGACTACACATTTGGCAACATGCAGCATACAGTGACGGGTATAAAAAGTTGGTGCTATTTTATTACTTTTCCATCAATCATGCCAGCAACTCAGAAAAAAAAACTAAGCAAACACAAACATAACAGTGACATACCATATAGCCTGGCTAGAAAGTCAAGTACTCGAAATTCACAAAAGGACAATTGCAACAGATTTCAGCATAATTTTGAGTACATCTTCTGCAGTTCAACTCTCAATATAATAGCCAAAAAATTCCTAAAATTATACCGTACTTGCCTAAAGCAGAGTAAAACTAGTACAAACACCTTTTTTATGCCCACAAAACCACTAAAAATTTACTAAAGATGTTGTAGCATGATTTTTCTTCCTATAACTCTTCGTGTTTGGGTCCACTGAATTCAGAGTGCGATATGTAACCGTCTTTGTCGTAGTCCTCATGCAGAAAAATGTCAGCGACAAGTGCATTGTGGGACGTCTCGTCCAGAGATGAAACTCCCTCGTCCTCTTCCTGCTTCCTGATAAACGACGACACCTAAAATTAATCAAACTTACATTAATAGCTAGTTAATCAGCTTAATCTGGATAGGTGTAAAGGAAACACAGTCACCTGGAATTCAGGAAAAGTTGCACAGAAATGTCATGCACGCAGTATTTAGCCTTGAGCAGAACTTGACTATCTAGCTTTAATTATGTGGCTCTTGGAACCCTAGTTGCTACATATTCACTGCCTTGTGTAAAATGCATGAGGTTGTCTTGTGATAAGTAAATGGTCCTAAAAGTCTAATAATGGTAGGGGATTCTAGATACACCAAATTATCTCTAGTTACCCAGATCAGATCAGGTCCTAGCCGTAAATGAACATGTTAGATTTTACACTAAGTCATTAGATTTGGATCATCAGATTATCGTATGTACAAAAATAAGGTTTGAAACACCAGGGCAAATATTCAAAAAAACCCAGTAGGTATTGCGGGGGAGACCCATAAAAACTGTCAAAAACTAGCCAAAAATATAAATCCAGGTTTTTTGGCTCCAATAATAACAATAAATTTTATTATACTTAATTTCTTAAAACTTTTAAAGCTATTAATTTGCAAATGTCTCATTCTAGTAACTTAAAGTGCATGAAAACCTAAAAATCCACCAAACTTCGAGTTACTTTTCAAAATCCAAGTTTATTCCCCCCCCTCCCAAAAAAACCAACAAAACCCAGTAGTTTAACTTTAGAACCCTAACAAGAATGAAAAAGCCAGCACCTCATCCTGTGAAAGCAGATTATCTCCATCAGTGTCGATCTCATTGAAAAAATTTGTCGGCCGACTTCCTGAATCTATTTTCAGCAATTCAACATCGTAGATCAGCGTAGACTTCGGTGGAATCTTATCACCTGCAAAAAAATTACACAAAATACAACAGAATGCACTCCTAACACTAGAGGCAGTTTAGACAAATGCTTTTACAGTATCTAGCAGTGCTCATTCTAGAAATAACTTAAAACTCATAAAATGCCCAATTATAACAAAGCTGGGCCCTTTTAAAAGCATCAGCATTTAACCCCCAAAACTCTAAAAATAGCAAACCTACAAATTTAAGCTTTTTAAAAACAATTTTTTTCAACCCTGTGAAAATTATTCAGCATGATCAAAAATATGTGTTGTCTAATTTCAAGCATTCTATTCTGTTGGTCTTTCTTGTTGCATGCCCCATGCTGCCCAGAATACAAATACTGAATTTTATAGACATTCTGTCACCAAAATCATTAGATTCAAGCGTAGACTCAAAGCCATTGTCTGGACTCAGAGTCTCGAACTAAGAAGACTTGACTACATCACTTCGACAATTCAATAACACAAATACCATACCACAATTGACCAATATTAATGTAAACCTACTCACTAGTAAAGTCATCTCCATATGCAAGATGCGGAGGAACTGTTAGCTTTCGTTTCTCACCGATGCACATATCAACCAGACCCTGCTCAAAACCTTTGATCACCTCTCCAGCACCGAGCTCAAATGTAAATGGACTGTCATGGTCGATGCTGAAACAACAACACACATATTAAGTCGTTCACTGTAATAATGAAAAATTGCAAATGTGAGAAAGTCACACATGGCTGCACACGCAGAATATTACTAGGCGAGCATATTTCCATGCCAGTGCACATCCGTAAAAGAGACTTCCAATTATCTCAGATGTCACCATCATTGCGGTTATTGTATTTCATTTGAAACTGTTTTTGCCTTTTATGTTTTTCGTTGCATGTAAATAGAGTACATTTAGTTTTATATATACATTAAACTAAAAATTACTTACTTACTGTGACAAATTATTACATAGCAGGATCGTATATGACGTAAAATTATGCTTCAAATGTAGCGACTGGTTACAAACCTGGAGTCGAAAATCTGACCATCGAGTAGATATCCGGTGTAGTGCATCTTCAATACATTGCCACGCTGGCTTGAAGTTTCACAAGATTCTGGCTTATGAATAATTTCCACCTTTAAACCATCACTTTCATCGTCAGCTCCGTCTTCAAGCTCACTGGCTAAAACAATGCATGTCTGCATTAAAACGAGCAGTAATGTCATGATAATGACAAACTTGACCACCTCTGGCAAGTAAACAACAATTGTAAACAAAACAAATAAAACGGTGTGTCTAATTAACGTTATCGACGAAAAGTATAAAACGAATTCATTTACTTCTTTAAACGCCGGCGTGATTCGGTGGGCGTGGCTGTCAGCCTCGTTTTAGCGTGTTTATGGCCGGCGGAGAGGTGAACTGTCAGTGAATTTGGGCAGGAAATTGGACTGTATTTAGCGAATTGTGCCTTCAAGTGTAATCTTTTCTGCGTCGGTACGAATTTTCATTTTATTGAGATATTTTTTACATATGTAACTTGTATCGTGTGGTGTTCTAGCTATCTAGTTTTAGCTAGCGAATATGGCTGTCTTTTTAACTTTGTCGGTTTTAACTGTGTTTTTGTCGGTTTTTATCAAAGGTTTTAATTTTCTATACACTTTGGGTTTGCTGTAGTTGACGTCGTTGCTGCTTGTTGTACTGATTGTAGATATAGGCCAGTTTCTGCTGAAAATGCCTGCAGTCAAGGGGGATGGCATGCGCGGCCTTGCTGTGTTCATCTCTGACATTCGAAACTGTGAGTAATCAGCGGTGTGACGAAACACCGCACCGGCCTCTCCGACCGCACCGGCAGGAAATTACCGCACCGGCGCTTAAAACAACCACTTCGAGCATGGCGGCGGCTGCAGTCGGGTTAGGGTTAGGGTGCGGTAATTTCCTGCCGGTGCGGCCGGTGCGGTCGGTGAGGCCGGTGCGGTGTTTCGTCGCAGCCAGTAATCAGGCCGCTGCTGACTACGTGTATCACACAGTTCTAGCAATATAGTTTTATGCGCTGTGCAGGGGAGCACACGGAGGGGATGGAGACAACGACACGCTTATCTCTGATTGGCCAATTGACAGATGTTGACGATCGCAGAGGCCCAACAGCCAGTGCAAATAATCATTTTGCACACTCCCTTACAACTGTCTATTATTGGTTATGTTTTTTTCAAGTTCTGACCAGCCCTGGGCAGGTCAGGGCTGCTCCAAGTCTTTTTATTGTTTCCAGAACGAAAGTTTCACGTTTTTTAACTTTTCCGGAATCCGGATGGCCCATGTCGATCCAAAAGCTTTCCGGGTCTGTTGCATGGAAACCTGACGTGGTGGGAGGAGTGAGTAGCATCAGCCAATCAAACACATTGTTTGCAAACTACTGTTTCGTACCAGATTGTGGTATTTATATGTAGTTATTTACCGATTAATTTGGTTTTATGCATTTTACTGTGCCTATAGATAATCGTACAGGTGTGTGCATTTATCGCCTTGTTAGCCGGCACTTTTGTTTATTGGTAAAATAAATTTGTAGGGCACAAAGCATTTATTTAGAACTTTATTTATGCTATATTCAATTAGAATTGTCAGCGTGGCGACATCTGTTCCTGGTCAACAGCGTTTTTTTTGCGGCCAATTTGGAAAGGTGCAGGTCAAGACTGCACCAAATCACTGCACCTTTCCGGAAATCCCAAAACATAACTATTGTGTATTTTGTGTCTAATCTAGTTTAATCTAGCCATTTTCAGTTGCTGCGTCAGTGATCCAATCAAACTGACTCATCGGTTGGAAAAAAAATCTGCAACATATTGTGAGCAGAAAACTCACTTATGGCATTTGCTGAAAACGGTTAGGGTTACGGTTTAAGATTAGGGTTAGGTTTTCGATACCATAAACTATTGAAAGTGCTTCATTATTTTTGGTAGTTTTCGTTGTTTAGTGCTGCCCAAACTCACTAAATTGTTGAAAACAGTGATCTGCTTAGATTGTGATTTTTAACATGCTTTGAACATGATAGAAAGTAGAATTGATGGTATTTGTCCACTTTGGCATTACTAGCAAACCAATCTGCAGCTCAGTTATTGTCTTTATTGTCTAGGAACGTAGATTGCTCATGGAAGTGGAATGTGTTCAGTCCACTGTTTGATACAATTCTGCTGGAGTAAAACTTCATTCGTAGGGCAGGAGTTATAAGAACATATAGGAAACTATGTTTAATTTGTTTACTGTTGACAACCTCAGGATGTCAGAGACCCGGTTATTGGAGCAGGTGAATAATACGTAATCATGATTATTGATACAAGAGAATTGAGTTCTCAGATCATGTATTAGCAGCTCTTGTTGTTGTGAATTTGCAGGCAAAAGTAAGGAGGCCGAGGTGAAACGGATCAACAAAGAATTAGCAAACATTAGGTCCAAATTTAAAGGTACGGTGTGCTATTAACTGTCAGGACTGGTGACCGAGTTAAGTCATGTTTAATCATAAACAATTTTGTGCTGTTTCTCAGTTGTTCATTGGTTTGGTTCTGGCACCACTAAATTACTGAATTGATGATATCTAATGTGCTTTTTGTCACTTTGAGGTGCACTCTGTTGTCAAATAGTATCTGTGATTTAGCAAATTCCACTATTGTAAACTTAGTAGTGTTTCACGTGGTAAATTATGTTGAATTGGGGAATTTTTATTTGTTTACCAAAGTGCAGAAATTTTGCAGATTTATATCTGAATTTATTTTATTATTTTCCATCGTTGTATTTTTTGCAGATTTCATAGGCTTATCAGTTTAGTTCCTGTACATCATATAATATCATATTGCACATGCCATCGTTGATCATTGTCATATAAAAGTTTTGTGACATATGCCTCTCATAGATTACATGGAACATAGATCTTATGTTTTTTTCTTACTTGTTTAATTTACCATATTTGCTATATAGATGATATTGTAATAATGTTGAAGGGTACAAATTTCCGCATCTGTATTGCTAAACTGTCGTTGGTATAGGTGACAAAACACTTGATGGCTATCAGAAGAAGAAGTACGTCTGCAAGTTACTGTTTATATTTCTTCTTGGGCATGACATTGACTTTGGTCACATGGAAGCTGTTAATTTGCTCAGCTCAAACAAATACACGGAAAAGCAAATAGTAAGTTTATTCTGTTAATATTTTATTGATGTGCAAAGCACAGTATTGTCTATGCATTACCGGTACTTGATGTTTTATTCAACGCTGACATTAGCTATAAGCTATAAGCTTGAGGTGTTGCTGGATAGGGTTAACACTGCCAGCATAACGTAACAGATAAGTAAACTGTAAGTAAGTAGTCTGCATTTGTAACGTGCCATATGTCAAAACAGAAGTTCAAATCGTAGGCGCGGATGGTAACAGTTAGTCGATGGCGGTGTTGCCGGAGAAAAGATGAGTCTTGAGGTGTCGTTGAAAGGTGTTGGAAGTGCGTGCTGTTCGAATGGTAATTGGTAAACTGTTCCAAATACGAGGTGCAGTTGAGCTGAACGCACGGCCGGCGAACACTGAGTTGTCTGTTGGCTGGGACAGCAGTTGGTGGTCGGATGATCGGAGTTGACGTGACGGTGTATAGTCACTAAGCAGAACTGACAGGTGTTCTGGCTGACCAATGTTCAGTGATTTGTATGT
>Ga0056128_1003748_pt1 | contig 18820 bp, 13 predicted proteins | sample WorMetLIZISLAND2_FD_71113 | JGI IMG/M metagenome (GOLD analysis project Ga0056128, IMG submission 71113) | Marine gutless worms symbiont microbial communities from Max Planck institute for Marine Microbiology, Germany - Olavius geniculatus... ... | reverse complement strand
GTTAGATGTAGAAGGTTTCAGTAAATAAAGCTGTAAAATTTCGTATTAAAATCCCAAACGGTTGCTGAGAAAACAGCGAAAAAATTTAGGGGTCCACTTTTTTCTGCCGCACCCTGTAGGCAAAACTATAGTCGTTTACGTCAAGTTTCTTTTTGATGCTTCAAGCCAAAATTATTAAAATCGGCCAATGTTTCACAGAGATGTTTATAAAAGTGGCCTGGTTCTTGGGACAAGGTGTATTATACGGAAACAAAATTGAAAAAAAAACAGATACGAAATGGCAACAGCTTTCATGCCAAGTGATAGGCTTCGTTGTGATTTGCTGCAGTTCCCTTAGATGTAAAAAGTTAAACAAACGATCCAAAATGTCAAAGATATCGTAGGCCCTACATAGCTGCACACTATTTTTACGGGACACGAATCACGACATATTTCGACACCAAAGCTGAACTGAATCGAAGATTGGTCGTAATAATCGAGCACAATAAATGCAGTTCAGCCCGTTCGGCTAAGAATATGCCTACTGACATTTTTACGTCCTTATATAGCTTACTTGAATACTTTTCTCAGATAAGTGCAAGTGCTAACTTGTTAGGCTAAGTAAGTTATAGGCCTAGTGCCCAGATACTGCTCCCAAGTTCCGATAATTATAAGTATTTATTAGAGCGAATTAAAGCAAAGCAATAAAATATTCCGCATCACTTAGACCTACGGGCTGATATGCCACCGACTGCATGTCTGTGTGCTTATCGCTGTCATGTCTACAGATTTGCGTGGAATACTTCCCGGACAGACGTCTGGGTATCGCGTACACGTCGTTCTTCTACGTCGCGCTATATCTGCTGCCGGTGGTGACGATGTTCGCGACGTATGGTCGCATCGCTCTCACTCTGTGGCGTCGCAGACCCATCGGCGACTCGCCCGACACGCTGCGCGATTCCAGCCGTAGACTCAAAGTAGTCTATCTCTTCATTTGTTTACTGCCGTTCATTATCTCCGCCAAGTGAACGTAGTGAACATTTGAGGAGGTTAAGAGATTGGTCGTTCTGTCCGTCTGTGTGTGTACACGATGACTCATTGTCATCTCCACATGTCATATACAAGCAGGCATCAGGACCGGCAAAATGTCTTGATGTCTGCACACCTTATTAGGTGTAGTAGTACTTGTAAATGTAATAGTAGCGATTGGTCAGCCGCCGTCATGCGGCGTCTGGCCAATTAGAACTCTGTCCCCTATACACCCTATAGTAGTAGTCGTCGTAATGTTTGAATTAGGCCTACTTTATTTGGCGGAGATATGCACTCTTACGAGCGCCTTCTAGTTGTTTGATTGTTCACTTACATAACATTCTGCCAGCGCTTGGCTTTGTAATACATGATTCCAGGCTATTTATAAGCATGCGATGCGTCTTCGTCAGAATTTAAAGGTCCATAAGCGTGCGTGACTTCCGCAAGTTCCGGAGCTTGCTGTAAATAAATCTAAATGTTGTTTCTCATTGTTCTTCTATTATGGTTAGCATACTCTGACTGACTGGTTGACTGATTGTTTGAATTCAATTAGGTAAATCTTTGTGTTATCAACAAGCAATAGGCTCACGGGGCGTACATTAATTATTGACGTGATTGGATTTTAAATTATAATTTTTGATGACTCTGCTGTGGTGATTGGCAGAAGAAGAAGCGGATCGTCTGCATGTTGGTGCTGATTGTGCTTCTGTTCACGCTAAGCTGGTTCCCGTTCTTCACCGTACAACTTTACTTACTCACCGACGACAACGGACATCGTGACCGCGCTATACGCACCACGGTCGCCGTGCTTCAGCTCCTTGGTTACAGGTCGGCTCAGATCAATCATGCTCGTGATGTTCATTGGCGGCGCTCATAGAATTTGCCCAGCAAAGCATTGAGCGGAGTACAGTAATTTATCGAGGGTGGCAAGCCATAGTTTTAGGAGGAAAAATTCAAGACTTATGAAGAACTTTCAACCGCCTTTTCCAGACCTATTTCAGCGACGCTTTACAAAGTGATGTTGAAGTATAGGCCCCTATATTTAATGTTTCTGGCACGATGTAAACCGTTCGAGAGCATGCAATGAGTATTAGGCCTACTAAACGCGGTACCGAACTGGAACTCAACGACTTTCAAGACCATCTTTCTCCAAATTCCTAAACTTTCAGGAGTCTATTCTGTTTTCAAAAACTTTTCAGGTACTGTAAAACAGATATACTTTTCTAGGGATTTTCAAAGACGTGTGACCATTTCGTTTAACTCACTCCCACATTTCAGTCAGAATATTGACGTTATTTTAAAATTTCATGTACAAAGTCAGCAAATTTCTAGCGCGATGAAGCACCACATCAATGAAGCACCGATCAGCAGGCGTGTCAACTGTGTGCTGCTGTCGTTGTTGCAGCAACTGCTGCGTCAATCCGATCGTCTACTGCTTCATCAATGATAGTTTCCAGCGCAACGCCTGGCGAACGCTGCGATGCCGCTGCACGGCGACGTATGCGGCCGCCCGTGCGGCGGTCGGTGGGCGAGCGCTGGGCGCGGGCGGTAGCGGAAGCGGAAAGCGAGCCGGACGAAGAGGTGGTACTGGTAGTGCTGGTGATGCTGTAGACGTTGAACTCCGTGTCGTCAACGGCGGTACTGGAACGGGTGCCGTCGGCGGCAGTACTGGCTCGACCAGCCTCAAGACCGATGAGCTACGCAGCACCTTCGTCTGAAGGCGCCGCAACTGTAATACCCCGTTTACACGATGAAGCAAACTTAGAGCACACGTCGCGCACGTGTATTTATCTGTCCCATTGGTAGGCCTATAGCATAGCATGGGGCAGATTATAAAATCACTTCTGTCACACAGTCATTCTGTCTGTAAACACTCCTACGGCCGCAGTTTTAATTGGATTTTGATCACATTTAGCACAATGATTCGGGGCCTGAAAAGTAAGATCGAGTTTGTTTGGGATAAAAATCTGATAACTCCTTCCCCTATTTTACTCCAATTTTTAAAAATTTGCATTACGGCCTATGGGGACTTCAAAGCGGTATAACTCGGTCCCCGTAAAAGATAATTGCGCGCTGCTTGCACCTACCCCGATATTTTCAGGCCCGGCTATCCGATGGTGTCATTTAAATTTCTCGCCTGCCGACCTCTGTTGCCATGGCAACGAATTTTGGGACAAAACTGACTACAACTCGGCCCCCCTGTGAAAGATAATTGCGCCCTGTTTGCACCTACCCCCCTTATACGCAGCTGCTAGGCTGTATAACGTGGCAATGGGACAGATACCTCGTTCCACAGAACGTAGGCCTATTTCTAGTTATTGAATACGTTTGCTTCATCTTTGCTTTGTGTTTGCTTCATCGTGTAAACGGGTTATAATTAATGTTCTTCGACAGTACTACTGTTGACCGACACAACTCGTTTGTCCATTGTATGTGTGGGTAATAACAATCAATGACTCGATCGTGTAGGGCTACGCCGGACAGTATACAGGCATAAACAGTAACCTTCGTAGTTCTAAGCACTGACGACCGAAACGTACGATTATAACAAGACTGCGTTTCACCGACGACGCCGACGCGTCAAAAATAATGTATTAGGCCCCTCGACGTTTTATCCTTTCACGATTTAGTCACATCTGAGCAACTTTGTGCCGCTGATAGGCCTACTCATACTGTTATGTAGCCGTCATATTAATAGGTAGTATTACAGGTATTACGTCGAGAGGGTGGGGTAGGGGGTAAGCTACCCCTGGGCTCCTCGACGTTTGGGGAGGGGTCGCCGTCGCTCAGAAATATAACGTAGCCTACACCAGAATGCACTATTTTGAAGAAAAAAACAAATTCAAAACTTTTCTCGCCCGCGAGAATGTTTCCCATGGCCCCGCTGTGGCCCATTCATCTGTCAGTCTACTCCCCGTAGCTAGAGATTGCTGACTCGAAAACACCACAAAAATGGTAGAAACGTTCCCCAGAACACGAGTAAGCGATGTAGTCAGTAGGTCAAAGATCAGGGTTTGGGTTAGTTCTAGCCGGACGACCGCATGTCGGCACTCGGCCGACAATCTTTCTAGTTTGCTGTGAAGTGCAGCTAACTGTGCAGTGTAACAACATAGACTTAATAGAACTGTTATTGTGCTTGCTGTCGAATATCTGTGCTTAGTTTAGCTGTCTCTGTGTCGAGAATTGTTCGTTTATTGTTTTAACAGTTTATAATAATTTTTAGGCAAATGCGATTTGTGTGAAGCACACTATAGAAATGAAACATCGTAGATTCATGCCAGACATGACGGTTCATCAGCATTACAACACAGACAGGCCCACCCGCCATGAACCGGGTCTGTTTTCTGACCGAACCCGTTTTCCTGCCCGGTCCATGTCAATGAATTTGCACCAATTGCAATTTTTGCAAAATTCAATCAGTAGCCTTTTGGCCGATTTTGTGTAACACATAATGTAATGTAATGTACGTCCGGAGCTGTTAACTATGGAAAAGTGTAATCAAAGTGCAATTGCACCTCTTGGCTGGAGAACCTGAAATTAAACTCTGAGTGTAGCGTTGCATCAGTGCGGCCAGGCAGGTATTTTTCGGCCTGCCAAAACTTCACAACAACCAGGCAAATCAAACGTGAAAAAACCTTATTTTTTAAGCTTAAGCAACTGAATTTAATTACAAAATTAGTTTTTCATAATATTATCAATGCCACATTCAGTTACTCTGCATCCCCCTTTATGTGTGAGATTTTTTCTTCCGGCCTTCCCCCTTCCCTACCAATAAATAAGTCAATCCCATTTAGTTCAAGACACATGGCTTTGCCAGTATTATTTTTCACTGTTTTTAAGCCTAAGTCTACTTGTGTTAATTTTCTGAAGATAATAATAATAATATAAAAATTAGAGCTGACAAATTAATGCATTAATGTGTTAATAAATTTATGTGCATTAAAAAAATTAACACACGTTACAAATAATTAACACACATATGTAAATTTATTGTAATTTACTAAATTCTGTAAAGCAAAAGTTCTAATATTCCGTTAAACTGTGGTTATTTGATAATCGAATAAATTCAAGTAACTAAACTGTAGTTGCCGTTTTATCACTACTGTAAATAAATAATTATTTCGATGACAAGCATTAATCACAGAGTGCAACGCAAGCCGACAGCTAAAAACAAAACACTGACGAAAATCATCAGCAAATGGAGAAAACACAAAACTGCCTAACAAGCCAAGAAATACAGCTTTATTACACAAAATAACAACACACTGTTATAAACTATGCCTTGCCAACACCAGCACTGAAAATATTATTTTAACAATCAGCAACAGGAACAATGCTGATGCATCGCTATAATAATTACTGCAGTGTCATCAACATGTATTGCAACAACACGGCCTATAAGGTAACCGAAAAATTGAATGCAAAAAATGCCGAATTTGTTGAGTCAATTACAGTAAAAACTGCAGTAGCCTAATAGAAATTTTCCCGAAACTGGCAAGATAGGGAAAAAGTGAAGGATGCAAACCAGCACAATACTTAGAATTGCAAGAGAGAAAAAAAACATGACACAAAATGGATCAAGTGGTTGAAAATTCGGAGCTGAAAAGCCGGAAAATGCAGGAATCGATGCAATTTCACGTCAATATTTCGTTATCTTTTCCCAACTCAATCTGACTCCCACCCTGCCCTCCATCGCTACTATTCCATAGCTTTCATTCCTACATCTTCCACGTTCACAGCTCTCCATGTTGGATTTTTAATTTCCTACAGTTATAGCAACAACATAAAGCAAAGTAGAAAGATGGCTACAAGGTGGCAGTAAAGTACAGCCGTATGTTGAAGTGAAAATCAAGGCTGCGGGGTGAACTGGATGTTGTGCCTACAAGTTGTCCATAAAGTACGGCTGTCCGTCGCGGTCGAGTCGTTTCGTGAGAATGTCACACCCGCTCTCCGTGACAAGCAAGGTGTGCTCAAACTGAGCCGAGAGACGACCATCTTGTGTTACTGACGTCCAGTTGTCAGGCCACGTCTGATCACGCCATGTTCCTAATACGCACACAGTGTGCTCACTAAAACAACACTGCTAATCGCAATACTCTTTAATCTTGCTGCTCACTATGCACCAGGGTTGAGAAAAAAACAAATTTTAAAAAGATTTTTCTGGTCTAGTGTCCAGTGAACACCGTGTACAAAATTATGACCTAGAAAAACATCTTATACACCCTGTGAGTGTCTGTCACATAATCACACTGTTTTCTTGAAATTATAGCAAGATGAAGTAATCAAAAATCCAAATTGAAATATGAAGTAATAATATGATATGCAATAAATTTCACAACAAACAAAAAAGACCTAAAAATCGAACTTTTGAGGTTTTCCAGACTCTCAAAGAACCAAAGAAAACCTAATTTTTTTCCGACCAACTTTCCAGCCCTGCAATGCACACATCAGCTCAACAGCATTGTGACACCAACAAACTACATTCGGGCATCGGGATTCTCAGTGGCCTAGAAATAACTGCAGGTACTGCATTTCACTGGATACCGGAGTATGCAGCACAACAGATATGTAAATGCAAAATAAAACTGAACTACTCGGTACACACATTTTATTACGACACAAATTTACTACTGACACTCAAACTTACGCCAACTGCACCAGATCTCCTGGAAGGTCTGGCTGATAAGTAAATTTTGTGTACAGATAAATCAACTGGGAACTTCAAAAGCTTGATGTCCGGCCTCTCACTAAGCAAAGTGACAAAACACCGAAACTGCTCCAACATTAATGGTAAACAATGAATTCACCAGCATTTCTTATCACCTCTGAATCTCCCATGACAAGCTGTTGTGAGTTTCAAATTCAAATCGATTGATGGCTGTCTGTCAGTAGCTGCAAGTAATCCTGGACATGTCTTTTTTACCTGGCAATACGATGAGCCATCAACTGTAACGAAAGAATAATTAATACAGTTATTAGTGTACACTGACCTTCGTTGATCATTGGTTCTATGGTAAATGAGTGTCCAGGCTTCATCACTCCCACGCCTTTGTTCTCTGTACGGTCACAGACAGTTAATAACATTGAAATACAACACACAAATCCAGTGCTCGAGCATTGACTACAGTCCATCACTGCATTTATAGACACACGAAAGACTCTAACTAAATTCAGCAGCACAAAATCCACTGGTAAATACTAAACGATATGATCAAAAAAGCTGCAACTTCTTGAAAACTGTTAATTTTTACGCGCAAATCAGCTACTGCTTTAGCACGACTAAGCCATCGCAATTCTGTCCGTCTGTCCTTCCATCTATCCTTCACACGGGTGGATCAGTCCAAAGCAGTGCAAGCTAGTATTACCAATCTTCACAGTTGGCTGCCTGAAAGACTCTAGTTTCAGGAACCATGAAGCTTTTCCATAAATTCGAAGACAGTCACCCCGAACGAGGGTGCTAAATGAGAGGGGGTGGGCAAAATTTGCGATTTTTGGCCAATAAGTCGCTGTATCTCACGAATGGTGCAAGATAGGGCCTAGGTTACTATTAATCACTAATAGAAAGTTGTACACTGGCTCTCGATTGCCACCAAATTCAATGACCTTGCATGACCTTGACCTTGAACGCCAAAATAGGGGGTTTTATGGATTTTTGGCAATTTCGGGCTGCAGGACATATTCCAAGAGCGAATTGCACCGAAATCAATTGAGACAGACATGGAGAAGCTGCACATGAAATTTTCAGCATTGAACGTAGATTTCGAAGGTGCAAGTCTCAATTTTGTAGGTTTAAGGAAAGCTGCGCACTATGGCATCAGAGTGGTACCACCATAAAAGTCGTTATTTTACCACTTTTGGCTAGTCTTTCGTGAAAACGGTTGCAGATAGGCATGGGCATGCTGCCTATCACAACAAGCACTAGTGACAAGCTTTTCAGTCGTATCAACATCAATGATTTGAAAGACCCAGAACTTCCAAAATGAGGGGTTTTTATTGACTTTTGTGATTTTCGGCTGCAGCACACACTCCAAGAATGAACTGCGATGAAATGGCTGCAGATAGACTGACAGTCTGTGAACAGAAACTGCTACAGGCTTTCGCGCGTCTCGTGAGCATTAGCTTAAATTTTTTGTTATTTGTTGGTTTGTTGGCAGGATTGCATGACAAGTTACACGCGGATTTGGCTAAAATTTTCAGGGAAGATTAAATCTGGCGCAATTCAGCAGTGGTAAGATTTTATTGGCAATCCAGATCAACAATAGGATCAAAGTAATCTCTACTACTGCAAGAGAGTGGACATTTTGTTATGGTGCCAATCTGGTGAACGCAATGGACAAAACTCACAACGTTGGCGGATGCTTGCGCTCTCAAAGTGTCCTTCTAGTTATCTTTTTATGTAGTTTCACATACTATGTTTCAGTTATTCTATAGTTTCTATATTGCTTTATCAGGTTTATGTTACAGTTAGTAAAATATCAATGAAGTTGAGGAGTTGATGATGACACGTGTGTGACGTACTTGCATAATGCGGAACACTCGGTGCTGTGTGAAACAACCTGTGACCACACAATACACAGAACAAATGACGAGACCACCCACCATGCTTCCACCATTCTCCAATGGTCTTTCACTCACGCATAACTTGACTGAGAATACAGAAGGTAAACACCGTATCACACAGATATAAACAAATTCAATTAATAAAGATAAAATAAACTAATAAAAAACTACTTGCTAGGTTGAGAAATGCAGCAAATAAACCTAAAGAGTCCATTCCATAGTTATTATTTTACTTTTAAAACAATTCAAGCATGATGCAAAGAACTTATGACAATATCTCAACAATAATGACATTCCTGTTAAAAGCAATACAAATTCACCAAACTATCTCTTTATTGACTGCTTGTTGAGTGTCGACAATGCTGTTGCTTTCTTCAAAATGACTTTGTAATAAAAGCTGTAATTTGATATCAACTGCTGATTCTAAGCACAAGTTTATTCAAAGACATTCATAAAATACAAGCATAATATTGGCCCAATGCCATCTGCCAGACTGCTTCTAGCATTAAACATCAGCGAACAGACAGAATATAAAGTAAATTAACTATGCCAAATAAATAATATGTTCAGAATAACACAAACAGCTTAACCATGTCAGCCCGCTAGAGAAAGCCCAAGCTTATGTGGGCTAGCCATCTTGAGCAGATAAACAAATCTAGTTCGCAACAATATACAACTTCCCGTGAACAAAAACGCAAAATACGCAGCAGACATGGTCTAGTCTAGATTCAATCAGTCACCTGTGAATACCGTGGCCACAATAGCTGCGTACGACGGAGAAGCCGTTGGACTGGGCATGCTTCTGAATGATGTCTCCCATCTCCCGATACCGCGCTCCCGGCCGGACTGAACATGACAACATTACATACACACGTACAGTTGTCTGCACATATGCTAAGTAATAGCCAGTCATCGCTGCACTGCTCACAAAACCACCAGCATCTTAACTGCCAATTGCAGACAATACAAGCTTTACGAATCTTACAGTATAATAACAAGAAATACTTTAGATTGTAACCAATCTAATGTATACTCCACGCACACTAAACGCTGATACTACTACTACTACTACTACAGGATGCCACCTGTACGACCAGCCAATTACGCCATGCCATGGACCCCTCGTGGTAGTGGCAAATGACGAGGTCGCCCAACGAAGATTTGGCGATCTACATTTAAAGAAGACCTGGTGGACTGAGGAGTCGATTTTTAACAGCATCCGGGCTGTAGCTACAAACAGAAGCACATGGCGCCCAATGTCCTAAGTAAGTAAGTGTACTACTACAGTATTACTACTGCTACAACTGCAACTAAAGCACTGAGACATATCTTTTACAGAAGCCAAGTTATAGCCCATTTTGTTGCCATGGCGACAAGGGTCAGTTGGGGAAAAACTTGGTTTGCAGCGTTCGACGGCCCATCCCCAACACCCCCATGGATGCAAAGATCTCGCAGATATCTCTTGCAGAAGCCGAGTTATAGCTCATTTTGTCCCAACTTTCAATGCTATGGCAACAGGGGTCAACTGGGTATAAATATAAATGGCATGTTAAATTGGCCGACCCCGACAACCCCACCCTAAAACAAACTGGAAGTGGATTGGATAAACGATTGCTGAGATATGGACGTTTGAAGTTCTTCCAGGAAGGCGCTTCCAGGAACAGAGGTCAGTCAGTCGTCAGTATTACACTGATCTCATATACTCCTCTTCGCTATGTTAGGAACGTAGCACATGTAGAGTAAAAATAGCAATCAGCTATGACTAAATAATGATGCAACTAGAAAAATATGTACAGACCCAGCGCTGACACACTTTGCAGCCATCTTTCTAACTGCACAATCCTAAAACTATTAATGACCTTTTAGAAATTGGCATCCCAGTTACACTCACCCTGGGTAACTTTCACGGCAATTTTGTTTTTTTTTACGACTTACTTATCGAGCTATGAGTATGTGTGGGAAAGATGAACAGACTTAGCAGCGTCATGGGTTAAAAAATATGAGAGGGCAGGAATTTAAATTTTGCGATGGAATTCCAACAGACAGCCGCTAATTGCCAACAGAAGAGGTCAAGGGTGCTCAAAATTACAATTCTGACTCTAAATTTTCCCAAAATGGGTTTTTAATCCGCAAATTTTGCATTTCTGAACCAAAGTTTTCTGACAATAAAAAGATTTTCCAACAATTTTATGACAGCCCAAAATTTACGGCCACGATGCCACTAAACAGATCAACGGGCAAAAAACTGGTACTGTGCCCTGTTGAAACAGTCAGGTAATAAGCGAGTGAGTGAGTGAGTGAGTGAATAGGGTTTAACGTCATGCCTCACACAGTATAGATCATTTCGGAGATGGGAGCACATAATGAGATGATTACCGGCAGCGATGGCTCTGGCAAGGCATTCGTGTGTGGTCTGAACCAGCAGCTTCGCTCGGTCAGATACAGCACCAACAAACATTGTCTCATTGAGGTCGCCGTGGAAACCACGATGATACGTTGTGATGTCAACTACAGCAGTTCACAAAACCACACACAGCACTTTATGTCTACTTGACACACAGCTCAACTCCATGCATATGACACATAAATTAAATCAAAATGCTAGAAAGCAAAATATGATGATGCACAGCTTATCTGTAAGCATTTGACACACACCTTAACATATGCAATCGGCATAGTAAAAATCCTGTCTGGCTAAAATCCGTAAAAGATTTTTCCTCTGACACCTGCGGGAAGCTCGGTTTAATTTGTTTCAGGTGAAAATGGTGGTCTGCTGGGTAAATAAAAATTGGCATCACCTTTAGCAACAGCAGCAGTAACAGTATTTCAAGCACAGCAAGTAGTATGTAATTATAAGATCATTTGAGTCAGAGAAAGAACATATTCAATGTCTTGAAAAGTAATATGAAAATATAGCATGCTGGCGTTAAAATTAAATTAAATGCAAGATACAGTGGGCAAGTGAAGTCAGATTGTTAGCAGCCATGAAGTAACGCAGCATCATGTACCATTAATGATGTCTCCGTCTTGAAGCTTTCGCTGGTCGGGAATCCCGTGACAAATCACTTCATTTATAGACCTGGCAATCACATACAGGTTTACCTCAGTTTACTTAAAGTCTGGCTTCTATGAGCCCGCTTGAGACTTTATCACATCATGGTGGAGTGAAAAGATATTATCTTAATAAATGCACATTTATTCACAATCTATGGTAAACAAATGCATTTGTGGTAATAACAATTTGAGCAAAGCTCACATGACACGCGTCCTCCACCTAAGCAATTAGTGTGCAGCGTGTAAAAAAGAAATACATTTAACGCTAAGTATTTGGTGTTATATGAGTCAATAGTGGTAAAATAAGGACTTTTTAGGGGGATACCTGTATTTCATGCCCTTGTTTAAGGGGAACCCTCTCATGCAGGGGAACAAAATTTCGTCATGATAAACTAGTCCTTGGGGCAGCCCACAGTGAAGATTTCATGATCCTAGCTTGCACCGTTTTGATAAAATACTGCAGTGTGGACAAACAGACGAACGGACACCTCGACAATGGCTAAGATGCGTGAAGCATTTTGCTTTGCATGTAAAAACAAATACATGATTATGTTTAATGAATCACCAACTTTAGTGATTTTGATAATGTGCTTTCATATATCAGCAGTATGGATGAAAATAGCATACATATCACTTCATCTGTTGACTGTACTATCACCCACATCATCAAATATTATTTAATTATTCATGAGATCGGAATGGTTGATAAACAATGTTAGCATAAAAAACATATAAGTTTTTGGTATCTCTTAACTGTTTACCAATACTCTTTAGAAAATTCGTCAATTTGTATAGCGCATCGTCGCAAGCATGCGCACGCCTCTAATGTGCTTTTCGTCACTAACCAGAGCTGCCCGCCGCACGGCCACCATGTGCAGCCTGCAGACACAGGCTGGCACAGCGGCCAGCTAGGCAACCCCAGTCAGCTGTACCAAGGTCCCCACTTTCCGTAACTCATGTAAATGAGTTACTACTCATTTTACCATCCCACGGAGGGTAGGAGGCTGAGTCGATCTAGCTGGCAGGCTTTGCACCAAGATGGTTTACCTGCCCGCAAACAGTCACCCATTGCAGTACTAACCGGGCCCGGCGTAGAGTAACTTTGTTTCGGCCGAAACGCGCTACCGACTACGACACGCCACCAATTGTCTGGCTGCATAGAGTTTTTGTGCCAAGCCACAATCTTGATTATAGGGTGTTTACACGATCCAGCAAACGTCCAGCATTACAGTAAACACCCCATTAAATCAAAGTGTAGTATGCTCTACACAGCAAGTCAAAAAATGCAATGTCTGAGCCCCGCATTGAGATAACATGAAAAAGTCGAAAAAAAACTCACGTGCAGCATGACTTGGGAAAGTTATAGTAATTGAGTGGCGATGGATAGCACTCGCGTTCTACACACGCCTACAATTATCCACACATTATGCACATTAATTAGTTAAATCTTGACAGACACAGACTCAAGTGCATTCAACTGACCATGTTTCAATAAAGTTACATGTCATCAAGTTAACAATTCCCAGCAGAAAAACACGCAAATTTCAACTTCTTTTGGCATCAAGAACTAAAATAAGCAAAGCTTGTAATCACAAAAATGCGCAAAATATAACAAACATGAGGACTTATACCAAAATCTCTTAGTTTCAGTCAGCAACAGCAGAATGTAATGTTTTACCATTTCTATCTGGCTTTCCATTTACCTATCAATCAGATTAGTCAAAAAGTAGGATGAATTTTGCTCAAATTTTACACAGTCATTCAGGGCCAAAACATTAAAAAGAGTACGTTAGAGGCTAAAAACTAATGGCCATTCCCCTCATCTCAACCAATTTTTTACCTTCATTCAGTTGACGGCAGCAGCACGTTATAATGTTGACAGACTTCTAGATCTGCCGAAATTTGAAACTGCGTTATAATTTAACGTTCTAAAATAAAGACACATTTTGGTGGTGCCTCTAATTACCAACTACTTTCACAAGTCCCACTTACACGCAGAGTGTGAGTGTCTCACCTCGTGTACAATTCGATCAATTTCGTCAGTTGAAACGCCGACGGCAATAGTTTTAGCAGCCTCATCCAGCACCTCTCGGCCAAGCTGTCAATCAAAGTTTACATCAATTAGCTCAGCATGACATAATGCTGCATTAACTAATAGCTGAATGTTCAATCAACGTTCAACATACTATGCAGAGCTCTCAGCTCACTGCAAATACAATGCCACCACCAAGGCTTTTCAGTAATATGCAAAATAATGGATAATAAAGTTGAAATTCTGTTAGAATACTGTTATTTCCATCCAATAGCTACTTCACATGGAAAGACAACAGTTGTAGTTCAGTGGTTAGTGATGATGTGTTTTATGGAGAATGAAGATTCATGGAAAGTTCTCACTTATGAGATGCCTTGAGTCATTGATATTAAAAAGCAATGGGCCTGTGGTTACAGCTAAATTACATTTGCAAAAGTGTACCATTTTATATGCATGCGCAACTGACATAAGAAAACTACAATAAAAAACAGATACGAAAAAAATAAGAAATCAAATTAAAATGCCTTGCAAGCGACTCTTAGCAGCTCCTGGTCTTCATCAGTCAAAGTTTCAATGTTTGTTGAGCCACGAATTGCCCGCTCTGATGTCGGAAAACCTATGTGTATTAATCATAATTAGATATTAAATACTTCAATCAAGTATATAACTACACTGTGTCTCAATGAATGGAAAATATTTATTGCCTATTTGATCGGTGGTCAGATGGCAGTTGAGAATTAAACGGAGATCAACACTTGAACCACTTTGGTGCAACGCATTTTATGGCTGAACTAGGTTCAAATTCAGATTTGACCTGGGTTCAAAGTTGAACGACGTTGGTGCAATGCGCCCTTAGTCGGTAGAGGCCATAGCGTCACCCCGTGGTGATCACAACTGACTGCACACCTCCAGAGAACAGCGGGCGGGAGGTTGTTGTCTCACCGAAGCTGGTCAACCCATCTGTTGTGAAAATGGCCTGGGTGGCGACTCCATTGGCTACTTGGTGGACATCCAAGCGATATGTCGACGTGGCAGTTGAGTGCCTTGTGAGCTGGAACGTCCTCTTGCAACCTGGCAACGCGACCGAAGAGAGTTGCGGCGACAGATCGATGGCAGACCGGTGAACTCTCATTGTTCCAAATGAACTGTTGCAATTTGATTTGCAGGAGCTGCCTCTGACATTTTATATGACATGCCTCAAGGGCTATGGAATCAGCATCGAGAAGAGTCCAAGTTTCGGCTGCATACAGTAATACAGATATCACTAAGGCCTGATAAATACGGGTTTTTGTGGTCAGTGAAAGATGCTGATCCTTCCAGATGTGAATAAGTGCTGACATAACTGATGATGCTAAACCAATACGTCTGTTAATGTCTGGACTAGAGTAACCGTCGGAAGAGAGGACACTGCCCAAGTAGATACATGGTTCCACTCTGTCAACTGTGTTTCCATCTACTATGATGGCTGGTGGCTAGGTACTGGTACTGAGATTCTGCAGTTTTGTTTTTGGCCACAAAACCCGAAGGCCAAGTGCACTGAATCCAGGGTTCCCATTCAATTGAGAGAATCAAAATTCAGGTCTTTTTCAGGACTTTTTCAGTGCCATAAAAACAAGAAATGATGCACTTGGCTAAACTACAAGCACCTGAGTTATTTTAGTGAGAAAACATGATACACGAAGTATACATAAAGTATTACCTGACAGATTAATGATGTATGTCAATCAAGCACATAATATTGATATAAAAACGTCTCAAAAATCAGAACCTGGTGCTATTTACATTGTCACAATGTCACTCATTACGGATTCAGTATCTTGGTTTTTCAGGATAACATTAGCAAAAATCAAAACTTTTTCATGAGTTTTTCAGCACCCATGTCCAATTTCAGGACTTTTCAAGTCCTGAAAAATGAAAAGTCAAATTTCAGGACTTTTCAAGACCAGTTGGAACACTGTGAAGCCGTTCAGGCTAGAGACAGCTTCAGCTGCCAACTTGACGAGAAAAGCCGTATTGTCAACGTATATGAGGTCACCGAAATGATCATGCCCACTGCTATCTCGGGCTTTACCGTCATGTGGCGTAGAATCCAATTGATAGCGATCCTGAACAGAGCTGGTGCAAGGACGCAGCCTTGTCTCACGCCGGACGTCATCTGAAGACGGTTTGAATGATTCTGGCCGAGATGGACTTGGGCACCCGTGTTTTCGTTTGGAAGTGACGTGATGAGCTTCAGTACAGCATCTGGTATGCGTTGACTGTACAGTGCCTTCCACAAGGCTTATCTGTCGATGGAGCTGCCTTAATTAATGTTGAGGTATGCCATATTCAGCGGATGATCGAATTCACCGTGTGAATTGGATAACAGGCGTAACGCTAATATGGCGTCTATCGTTGAGCGACCTGCAACGAAGATAAACTGTTCTGGGCACTGGGTCATATTGACTACTGGTTGCATACGTGCCAGCAATACATTTGCAAAGATTTTTCCAGAAACAGAGAGTAATGCGATAGTTGCTGCACACTGACCTGAAGCCTTTGCCCTTGTACAGTGCGATCAAAATACCGTACCTCCAGTCGGAAAGAATATGTTCTGATTTCCTTACCTGGATAAACAGTGTATGCAAAGCCATGGTGACAGGACTGATCGCACATTTGAGTAGCTCACGTGGGATACCATCGGGTCCGGCTGCACGACCAATCTTGAGTTTTGATATGGCTCTTGTGACTTCTCCAAGAGGTGGTTCATCGACAGACATGTCACGGTCGGCGAAAGCTTGAGCAGCCTCATTCTCAAGAACAGTGGAGCATGGGGCCAGTGGGTGGTTCAGAGCTGCTTCATAGTGTTCCTGCCAGAAATGCAGGGACTCCACCTCTAAGCTGCAGATGCAGTATTATGTTAAGCGCCAAAACTTACCAAAAACTGTTAGCAGAATTTCAGTTAGTTCTGAAAGTTTGTATTTAAAGCAGTTCAATTAACGTAAATCTGCAGCTTACCATACAGATGTTGATGAATTATCAGGTAGTGTAAGAACATTACTATGCATTTTATAGTTGTAACTAATTCCCATTCACAATTTGACAGACTATGTGCAGTTTGTGCACAATATAAATATTGCATTTGTATATACATACATGTATGGTATACATAATGCAGAGTTTTAATGTGCACATGGCATCTGTCAAATACTGCCAATACAATTTCATTTCTCCCGAAAATACCAAATACTGTCAGTACAAAACCTCCATGTTGCAATTTAACCACCAATATCATCTAAACACCTAATGCTGATATCATGATGGTCAACATCGTCGAATCGCATTACATCAGAACATCAGAAGTGTAGTAAAAACATAAATAAATGCACCTTCAGGGTGGTCAGCGTAGTCTGGTCGCGGTATGTGTGCCGGCACAGGGCGATATGCACTCTGAAAACACACACAGTAAGATTACAAACAGATTAACTACTACTGTCACTGGAGCAGCATAATTCACTTTTACTTGACATTACACAATCTAACATTTCACAATAAATGAAATGCAATGCTAAAATAAAGCATCCAAACATCGTAGCACATAACTACTTCACAAACTAAGCAGCAGGACAGACCCCACTCACGGGGTAATGTCAACACACCTGATTTTCATCTCAACAACACTCACCACTGGAAAAGGTCGCAACTTTCCGGTGAACATATAGCCAGGCCACGGGTTGTAACTTTCAGCTGGTCCATTCTTCTGCTGAACATTTTCCTCTGTAATGTCATATACCCACAACAGAGAATATACACTGTGTCTCAAAAAACATCCCAAACATTTTTGATTGTAACTTGAAAAAGGATTATCGAATTTTAATAATTTTTTTAGCAAGAACATTCCCGAGACAACTAGCCATCAAATTATTATGCAGGTTCCCACGTCACCCATCGTATGTTTCTGCACTACTTGCAGAAATCAGAACTAATGAAATATTGCATTTTTATCTGAAGTGGTAATATTACTTTTATGTAAATAACGCACATAAACACATTTTGTTTACATTTTTGACACTTTGGCTGACAATTTATCTAACTGTTTCATTTATCAGCTGCCTGCAATAAAATTTATCAAAATGTTGGCCAATTGTGCAATCACAAGCATGGAGATGATTTCTCCATTTATTGATAGCAGTTATCGATAATGTGATGCTCTAGACCAGTGCTGTCCAACCCGCGGCCTGCGGCCGCGAGGGGATTTCATGTGGCCCGCCACCGTCCCACATAGATTGTAGTTTTGGTCCGGTGATTAGTCAGATGAAATCAACTTGCAAAATTCAACAATGTTTGATGGTTTTTGCGTTTCCAAATTTCAGAAAAATGGGCGAATTTGCGGTTTCCATTGAACATTCGGAAGCAAAAAGTGTTTCAGCTTCAGGGGGGCTTTGCCCCCCTGACCCCCTGACCAGGGGCTCTGCCCCTGGATCCCGCTGGAGACTCCGTCCCCAGACCCCCCTTATAGGCTCGCCATGGCCCCCCTTAATTGCGGCCTGCCAGCTAGTGGAAAATTGACTATGTGGCCCGCGGTGTCAAAAAGGTTGGACAGCACTGCTCTAGACTAATCCAGACTTCACCAGTCGCTTCTTGAATGAACATTCCTGATCGTCATCTGTTAGACACACTGCTGCAGGACAGTCAAACCTTGTGATCAACTAGCTCTTGGGGTCACAGATCAGGATAGATGGTATTTATCAACATTTTTTTATCATTTCAACGCGTATTTTGCTTGGTCTGATTTCCCCAGGTAGTGCAGAAGCAGACACTGGGTGAGGTGAAAACTTAAACAGTAATTTAATAGCCAATTCTGTAAAAAAGTATTGGGGCCAAAAATTACTGAAATCTGATAATCATGCTTCAGGTTACAGTCAATAATGTTGGGGATGTTTTTTTCTTCACTTTTTTGCATATTTTGAGGCATCTTTCTCTTGGTTTTCTTTCCAAAGGTAGAGCAGAAACAAACATTGGGTGAGGCGAAAAACTGAATGGCCATTTAATGGCAAGGTGCATCAGGAATATTCACACCAAAAATTATAAAAATCTGATAATTTTTGTTCAAGTTAGAATCAACTAGAAATTTGGGGCAAAGCCCAACGTGAGTCCGCCCGGCGCCCTAAGTCCGACTGGGGGGGG
>Ga0056128_1003747_pt1 | contig 18825 bp, 2 predicted proteins | sample WorMetLIZISLAND2_FD_71113 | JGI IMG/M metagenome (GOLD analysis project Ga0056128, IMG submission 71113) | Marine gutless worms symbiont microbial communities from Max Planck institute for Marine Microbiology, Germany - Olavius geniculatus... ... | reverse complement strand
CGTTGGTTTTCGTTGCTTCGTTTGGGAAGGCGAAGGCTCAGCACCTTGTCAGTCGATGTGCTCTGTCCGAGCGCTCGATCAAACTGATCAGTTGTCATCACTGCGCTTCGCCTTTTATACCACCGGAGCCGGCCAAAAGGGCCTAGGCTGCCTATCACGTGACTGCCATTGTCATAACATGACGTATTTTATTATTTTATAACGTATTTTCAGGGAGCTCCTACAGCACCTATATGTGGCTTTATACCACACTAAAAGGCGACGTTTGATGACCTTTTTAACGAAAGATATGAATTTAAAATATTTATTATTTATATTCGAAAGATAAATAACTTTGGGGAAATAGACTTAAGATATTTCAGCAAGTAAAATAAGCCCGAATTTAATTTAATTTTACCGAAAATACGAAGATACATTACGACACAAAATACGCTACAGTATCTTCAGCTTCAGTTCTGTCAACGTTATCGTGTACGGTAGCTAGTTATTTTTATCGACACGTGTGAGCACTTTACATGATGTGCGTTTAGGCATCATTGATCTGTGAGAATGATTTTGTAAATTGTTTTTGAAAAGTATTATTTTTTTTGTTGCTGTTGACTGCCAGTTTTGGCTAGCACGAGACAAAACAAACAAAAACGTTCGCAGTGCTGCCACTTTTAAATTTTGCGTTTTCGTTGCTGTTTGTTGATGATTAAATCTAACTGCCACATTTTAGCTTTGGTGACGATTATAATAATAATGATAATGTTTGTGCTACGTTTAGTTGGTGTATAAGAACATCTGCCGAGTCGGAGACAGTTGATGATGTCTGCGACAAAGATCAAGAAACGTCGTTCGTTCTTTTCCTTCTTCACTTCGCCATTTGACAAAACAGGAAAAACGGTCGGAATTCTATTTGCAGTTTTACAATTTGCTGTCTTTACAAATTGACTAAAAAGCGATATTAAGTAAACAACGTCAGGATTGAGTCACTGCTTTAAGCCTAAACTGGAAAGACATGAAAGAAACTGACGTGAAATTTGCTGCTTCTTTGTAATATTTGTTCAATATTTGTCGCTTACGGAACCGACCTTGGTTACACGTCTATACAGAGAGTCAAAAAAGCAAAACAGCGATAACTCATGTCCATTCACATATTGACCGATTTGCAATTTTGTACATATACCCAACAGAAAATTTGTGAAGGGGAAGATTATTTGCCCCTCTCAGTCAATTTCGACTTTCCGCCAGTGTCTCAAAACTTGGTTCTTCAGAAAAATCACATTCGGACATTATTTTGTGAGCAAATTTTTTAATTCTCAGTCTACTGTTGACTTTAAAAGTAGATGTACTATAAAGCAACTCTGGTTGATCCTGGATGCTTGGTTGCAATCTCTACGATCATGGTCAGCTGCACGTTTCACCGATCAAGATGTCAATTTGCGGAAGCCGTGTTTTTGGACATGCCGGTTTATCTACTTGGAAGTCGCTCTTCCGAACATGCATCACACATTCTTTGCCCACTTTTATGACCAGTTCGCACCTACGATGCCGACAGAACTCAACTAAATTCAACTGTCGAGTTAAGTTGCGTCGTAGTGTGGATTGGCCATTAGATGCCATCTAAAACACTTTTGTTTCTCGTTCCACTAGCACACCGAGCGCGTTCGAGGTTATTGCAGTAAGTAAGTAAGTAAGTACCAATTTTTATAGCGCCGAAATCTCACAAGAGAATCACGGCGCATTGGAGAGGGGCGCTAGGGGACAGAATAAGCAGACTGAAATAAGAAGTTTAAAATGACATTTGAAAGGCGAATGTTTGAGCTTGACGAATATAAAGAGGAACAAAATTATATACTTGTGGTACAACGCACCATATCAATTACTTACTTACTTACTTTTTTGAGTGACTGATTGTTGGTTGATTGTGATGTTAGAACGCTGCGGTAGCGTCGCCTGCAGGCGGCGAGCAGCTAGTGTTAATGAGACCGATGGCGACCAGCTCCGACATCATACTGAGTTCACGTCACAGTGCCAGTGTTTCTGACCTTACCAACGGTACCAGTAGCACCAGCACTGGCACGCATCCTCCGGCCAAGCCTAGTAGATCACCCGGTATACTCTGACTCAAACTTTTATCTTTGCTGTGTGTGCGTTGAGATGATATACGGAAATTATATTATATTTTATACGGAAATACTAAGCTAAGAGTTTTTTGTGACAATGCACCTTACTCTTACGTATAAATATAGCAAAAATATGACTTGGCAGTGTAACGGTTAGGACGTTGTACTTGGGATCGCAAAGTCATTGGTTTGACTCGCTAGGCTTATACCAAGTAGTTAATTACTACTTGAATGAATGACTGTCTGCGGGCAGGTAAACCATCGAGGCAAATAATCAACCACCGAGGTCAGGTCAAATCTGTTCAGCCTTCCATCCCTCCGGGGTAGGTACATCGAGTCTGTCTGGCTAGAGTTAAGGCTGGGCGCGTTCACCCATGTCGGGTGTAATCTCATATGGCAGGTGACGCTCCGTAGCTCTGTGATGATTGTTTTTTATCAAGAGCTTTTATGTTTACCTTTATCAGCTATATCGTGCAGGTAAGCCTGCTAGAGCGACGACGATGCGGGACGATAACGCAAACATAGCGGCAAGCTACGGCGTCGACACGGGGCAGCACACATGGGACTGGGAGGTCGTGTCGGGACGGGAGTTGAGACGTCAACAGTTGTCCGGGTGGCGGTCTGACGTGGCACTCTACCACCATGGCTGGGCGCACACCGTCAGTCTGGACACTTCACCCGTGCACCAAACCAGCTTGCAGCCACGGCAGCAGCAGCAGCAGCAGCAGAATGGAACGTCTGTGGAAACGTCGACGCCTATAGCACCTCCGAGGACCAAGCGAAAAGCTCGAGCCCCGCTACCCGCCACTCTCATCGTCAGCAACAGCGGTATTTAGGCGTCACGCAGATTATGTCGATCACTCAATCCGGAATTCTTAAAGTCGCCTAAGTAATAGGTTATAAATTACTGATAGATCCACTAGAGAGAAATTAGTTAGAGCGCAGGCCAGGAAGTAGTCAGATAAATGTTTTGGTGAAGAGCTGAGTTTTGAGTCGCTGGCGGAAGATGGACAACGACTCGACAGACGTTACGTCGTCCGACAGATCGTTCCATGTCTGTGTGCCGACAACATCTTTGAGTTAACTCATATAAAACATCGACTAATGAATTGCATAAACTCAAGAAATTACAACGTTTATTAGTTATCTTGGTGAATGTTGGTGAAGTTCAGCTATTGCCTTATTTTGAACGATTTTTGTTCGTTTGTAGATGTTGCCACAACGAGCAGGTTGTAAGAGATATGAGAAAGTTTGTAGGAACCTTCATCTCGGTTCATTGACCTGTCTTACTGGTTTTTAAATTTTGATCCACCGGTCCATTCTGTTAGTGCAGCTTGGTGTTACGGTAGCGCGCCGAACTTGTAACCCTAAGTTGTAGGTTCGACTCCAGCCCGATACACTGCCAGGTAACGACCTTGGGCAAGTTGTTCACACACGTGTGCGTCTGTTCACCAAGCAGTATAATTTGGTACCGGTCAAAGGGCGGTGATGCCCCGCGGTTGGGAAGGTAACCGTAGGTCTGGCGTCGCACTGGCCATGCGTCACAGACTCAGTGGTCTATCCACCTACGGGATCAACGGCCGACGTATGGGAGATAAGCACCCCGCCTATGCTCCAGATGGGACACGGCCAGGTTTGCCTTGCCTTCGGTCCATTCTGCTGCTTTCCCTCTTAGTTTCAATGGTCTTGGTTCGATCCCGGCATGGTTGAGACTCGAGAGCGATTTGATGGCGAACGAACGGAAGTTTTTGCGATGAAGGCAGCAGGCTCCTAACTTGAGATGATTTTTTTTATAACTCAAATAGGTTTATTTCGGTCTCATGCACGACAAACTAAAGTATGACAATTGCCATTTATTGAAAGAAATTACGTCGTAGGATTTGAAAAAAACGTCCGTAATAAAGCACCTAAATAGGCCAATCACCAATTGAATTAGACCAGAACACTGGGACAGGTCTTAAAATTTGGGTGATACGTTGCACTGCACTTGTCTCTGCCTCCCTTCCCAAACGTCCATAAAATAATAATTTGAATTGCCGTAGAAACCGCTGTTATTCTTAATGACATTTTTTGGAAGATAGCGTTTGGCTTTGTTTTTAGATTATTTCAACATTGCATTTTCCGAAATACGATATGATAGGCGTACTGATTACTGAACTACTAAACTAAAAATATCTTATATTTCACGGGAGTTACGGGGAAGCAGCGGACACGACCCCAGGAAAAATATGGTTGGATGGAACTTTATTGCCTACATTGCAACATTATTTTTTATGTAATGAATTGGTTTTGCAGCGCACGATGACGTCACAACGAATCCGACCAATCGCAGTAAACCGTGTGTGTTCGTGGCTCCGCCTCCGCCACCGGGAAATCCCCCAAGTGACGTAACTTGTGACGCAACAACGCAGGTGTATTTGACGAAACGCGACTCACTAACAAGCGGTGGGTGCAAAATATTTACGGTTTAAAACACTTGCATTATGTTTTTTTCCATTTCATCACAACTTTGCTTGCAGAATAGTATCACTGCTTCTTTAACTCTGTTCAACTGCGACCGTCTGCGATTAGGTTAATTCAGTTTAGTAAATATATAAACTATGTCTCAAAGACATTTTGTACACAAGTGGAGTGGAGTGGATAGACTATTGTTCAATTTAAATTTTTGGCTGTCGAATTATCGCAAAATCTTTATCCATCAGAAAATTTTCGTCCGAAAATGCAAAATTTGGGGCTGAAAAACGTAATTTTTGCGAAAATTGGGGATAAAATTGGAATCTTGAGCAATCGTAATATCCTCTGTTGGAAATTTACATTTACTGCCTGTTAAGATGCTGTGGGAAGGTCTTCGCACAGTGTCTGTCTGAAAATGCAACTTTTTGCTTTGTTTACGTTTTTAACCCATGACCCTGCGGTGGATGTCTGTTGTTTGCAGAATGCGACCAGAACGTTGGTACCGCTGCTACAGTTGCTGCTCACGTTGATGATGATGGGCACTCGGTTGCCGGTTTGTATATATGTAATTTTTTATTACTTACTAGCTATTGTCTTGTCCACCTGACGTGTACGTACTCATATAATGTAGTCACATAACTTATTTCGCATCGAGTGCAGCAAGGGACAGTGTAGAACAAATCCGGAAAAAAAGTTATAATCTAACGCGACAGAAACATCGCCATCACCAGAGAGTGAATACGAATACAACTCGGATATTTCAGTTAATGTTGGATGGATGAGGTTTTTCGCTGCAATTTGCTGTCGGCAAAGCCCGGCTGGTGTACTCATAGGTAAATATACCACAAAACTAGGTCAAGATCAAGATGTCAACACTTGCGACACTTAACGAGCGTTGTTCATTACCTGTGCTTAATGTTTAGTGCGTCGTTAAGCCGTTAAGCCACTACCTGTAACGCCTCTTGAGATGATGGCTGAATTGCGACGTTCTGTCTGTACATGTCTGTCGCTCAGTCTACCTGTAGCTATTGTTAATTCTACATTGACAAATACTAGATATTGCAATGCTGGAGTGGGTAAGCGAGTATATACGCAGTATGAGCTTATACCACTCCAGACAGTGCGGTATCGTACTTGAACCGCGCTCAGATCGCATCGGCTACATCGTCGTTTGCTTTATAACGCACGACTGCAGCCGAAAATTGTGAAAACACAGTACCAATGCGAGCCGAGTGTACAAGATTAACTCTGGTTACAGCAACTCGGCTAGAACTGGACCAATATCTATACCCGTCGTTTCGTTCGTTTCCAGCAGAATCTGTAAATCAACAAATCGATTTCTAATGCAATGTTGGCTCGTGTTTGTGCACAGGCGATCAAGATCTGACGCATTCTGTCGTCGTCGACGTGGAACACATAACCAGCGCAACTCACACGGGCGAGCTCGAGGCATCACGTGACCGGGAACAGTTGGAGAAAAACGGCAGCAACGAAGACGCCGCAAATGACGCAAAGAACGGCGGTGTCGTAGTAGTGGAAACCGACACAACCACTACAGGTGTTATAGTAGTTCCGGCATACATCAGTCTATATGCGCCACCAACAACAACGACGACGACAACAACAACAACAATAACAACAACTGTGGAAACCGACGATGTCGTAGTACCAGAGACAGAGTCGACTACAGCCGTTGTAGTAGTCCCGCCAGAGATTAGTCAGCATCAGCAAACAACAACAACTACTACTAATATTACGACGATTAACAGAGAGGCAAGGAGCGGTAAAGATGTGACGGCCAACGGTGTCATAGCTGTCAAGACAACAGAGACGACTACAACTCCGTCCGCTGTTGTAGTAATACCAGCGGACGCTGTGCTGGACCAAAACATTACCACAACAACGACCACAGCAGCAGCAACAACAACAACTAATGTTGAAGCTGTGAAGACCGACCATGTTGTAGTACCAGAGACAAAGACGACTACAGATGTTGTAGTAGTACCGGCAGACACCGCGTTAGACCAAAACACAACAACAACAACAACAACATCCGCTGATGATGAACGGCTGAGTAACGGCGATCTGTGGACACGTATGCCGCAGGCGTCTATCTGGCTGGAAAACGACGACATCGTTGACGAAGACCAGCCGACCGTTGTGCCGCTGCCTAAGAGAAAACCGGCCGTTTCGAGCGAGAACAGCACCACAAAAGGAGAACGAGAAATGGTTGTCAGCAGCGAATTGCACCAGGCCAGAGACCATGCTGCCGCCGACACTTGTGTGAAGGACAGAAAGCTCGTAAGCAGCTCTTCCAACGGAGATGAATCGACGACGAAAATTGCGTGCGACGTCGACGTCGGAACGCGGACATCACAGGAAGCCGTGGATGATAAAGATTTAATAGATACAGTGACTATAGACAACATCGGTGCCGAGGTAGTGAATAAACATGACGAGTTGATGAATAAACATGAACATCATCAGACAGCGACTGCACGGGAAGAACTAGACATGGTGGAGCTCGGCGTCGATCAAGAAGTCCACGAGGACGACGATAATGTTGTAGTTCCACTACCCAGACGTCGTCGCGACTTGTCGTCATCACCAGCGTCCTCTTCCAACACGTTCTACCCATCAACACAAGCCTACTCGTCAGTCACCGACGCTCAAGAGGAGTCCACGTTGACAGTACTTCAGAGCGTTCCAGACACAACAGTTGAGCCGCGCGTCACTTCACCAGCGGCAAATGTACACGTCGCCGCAGCCGCCATAGAACCGCACAGCGTTTCAACTCCAGTTTTACACTCAGTCGCAAGGGGTGTCCCGATGCCGCAAGACGCTGCTGCGACAATGGCCGACTCCGCTTCAGTGGGCGTGAGTGCGTCGTCAGATGCAAATATAGTAGACATAGGTTCAATCGTAGACGCTTCAGTTTCAGAAGCAGGCGTAGACTCATCCGTCTTAGATGCTTCGGTCTCTGACAAAGTAGACGACTTTCAGCTTTTAAACGCAGTCGTAGACTTAACCTTGGATACTTCAGCAGTTGTTAACTCCTCGCTAGATAGCACAGTCGTAGATTCAGTCGTAGACTTGTCGGCCTTCGTTGCAGTCGTGGACGATTCAGTCTCAAAATCGGCCGTAGAAGCACCAGCCGTAGACGCTACAGTCTTTGACAGATTAGAAGACTTTCAAGTTACAAACGCAGTCGTCGATACAGCTGTCAATCCAGCAACGGTTAACTCCGCAGTCTCTGATAATACTGTCGTAGATTCAGTCATAGACTCGTCAGTCTCCGGCGAATTCGTTAACTTTCCAGTCTCGCACGCAGCAGTCGACTCAGCCGTGAACGACTCGGTGGTCTGTGACAAAACAGAACTAGACGAAGACTTTCAAGTTTTAGACACGGGCGTAAACTTTACGGTCAACGAAACTGTCGCCAACAATAACTCGGTCGTAGAGTCAGTCGCAAACTCGTCAGAACATAACAGGCTGACGACGCGACGACAAAACAACGACGACGCAACCGGCATGTCCAAGCACGACAGTTCTTCCGCCGAAATGCGTCATCAAAACGAGTTTATTTTCGACAGCTTTCAGCCGGTCAAAGTGGACGTTGTCATGTGCGCGGACGAACAGCGAAGTGCCGACGAAGATACCACAGAAACGTCGCAGAGCGCCGACGATAATGACTGGGATAGCGAAGAGAAACCGGACCAATCGACAGACAGCAACGCCGCCGTTGATAAGTTCTATTTCTGTATGAACACCGATACTAGAGCTGCTGTGGCTGTTGCTGCTCAAAGTGGCAGCGGCTTTCGGCAGAATGCGGACCAAGCGGCGGTTACCAGTTTTTCGCCGACTGACGAAGACGACGAAGACGAAAACAGCGAAAACAGACTGGATCAGTCGACTGATAGTAACGCCGCGGTTGGTAAGTTTTACTTTAGTATGGACACTGCTAATGCTGCCGCTGACGATGGCACTGAGAAAAATACCGAACAAAACTTGTTTATTGGTTTATACCCGAGAGACGACGTCGTCAGCGACGACGATGATGGCGATAAAGATAAACAGATAAGCGTCACTGACGCTAGCGGAACTTCCCAAACCGGTAATGCTATCGTTGCTGCTGATCCATCGGATAACGACACCGGCAGTCGAAGAAGCTCGGCCAATTCTTCGAACATCCTGCACGAGACTGGGACGTTCAACATTTCCAACGGAAACGACGAGGCCAGCGAAACTTCCACTGATATTGTCGAGATGGGCACAGCGAAAGATGTGGTTGATACAGTCGCAGACAACGAGTTTAGGGCCGCTGCTTCAGATGCTGTTGTGATAACACCCACGGAAGAACAGCAGGCTGCCGGCAACTGGACGGTGACTGGAGAGCCTTCGGTTACTGTGCCGCTGCCGAAAAGGAGGAAAGCCGGCGAACATTTCGCCAGCGAACAACAAATAATTGCTTCTGATAAAACTGTCATCGATGTCGGTTTAAACAGAGACGATGCAATAAATAAACACGAAGATCAGACCGCATCACATGAGCTACACTTCGACCACCATAACGACGTCGACAACGACGTCACAGTGACGCTAGACGCTGCGTCATTCGCAGATATTTCACCACTTATCTCGTGTGCGTCACCAGCAGGTGTAAACGTTGCCTTTGAACAAGAGCATTCCGACAGCCAACAATATGTTAACGACCATTCTATCTCCGATCTCTCTGTTACTGATCCCACGGTTGCTCAACAGTCTGTCAGTGACCAATGTGTGAATGACCAGCTTGTGACCATCTCCAACCAATCATTTATTGACCACTCGGTTATTGACCGGCCAGTTATTGTTCAGTGTGTTCCTGACCAGTCTCCTCAGCAGTCTGCCATTGACCAATCTATCAGCCTGAATACATCTGACTCGGTAGATAACAACGCAAACTTCGCTGATTTCGAGCAGAGCGGCGTTTCTAATAATTTCTCTACGAACTACGGATTAAATGCAATTATTTCTGAGCCTCCGTCGCAGATCGAGGAAACGGCAGTGGAAAGTCTTTTCGTAACCGAGCAACAGAGCGAATCTAAACCGGGACTGCTGGCTGATGTGAAATCGGAGACCGTTGAACGTGAGATGGCTGCGGGCAATGATGAGAGAGGGTATCAGGTGATATCAGTTCGTCAGAATTTCGAGCAGGAAAAAGAGCAGCTAGCGACAGCGAGTCCACAGCAAGCTGAGGTTGATAGTGAGAGTCACGTGACTGTGAAACTTTTCGAGCTCGACGTTTCCTTTAGTATGATAAACGAAAGCCGCAAATCTGCGAATAAACAGCGCAACGTCGAGTCGTCAACAACGTCCGCGCGCAATAACCAGTCACACTGCACGAGTGAACCAGAACCGATGACGTCATCAGACGACCGTGACGACGTTAATGACGTCACTCGAGCACAGCAGACGACCAATCACGCCGAGTCAGTGCAACTCGGCAACTCACAAGCTCCGCTAACCACCACTCAGCGTCTATCACCAGAACAGGACGCAGCACCACAGCGAGACCAGCAGCGAAAGGACAGCGAGGACGGGAAACCCCAGAATGGTGCATCGGAAATGGACCCGGTGGAGCGATTCAGAGACTACGAGAAACGCCAGCGTGAAAAGATACAGTTCGCGCGCGCGTCTGAACTCGCGCGTCGCTTCGAACTTCTGACAGCCGCTGCCGCTGCGTCATCCATGTCAAGTCACCCCACGGCCAGTCGCACCACATCCGCTGCTGCCAGCAGCCGTGTGAGCACCAGCAGCGGCAAGCCGATACCAGCCCAGACCACAGCGCACCGGATCACATCCCAGTCAACCACGGCAGTCATGAGTGGACCCACGACTGACGAAGGACCTCGTCGAGACAGAACCTCAGCAACCAATCACCACCAATCTACCTCTGTGAAACGACCGGTTCAGCCCACGTTCAGTGCCGGCACGCCTACCACATCTCAGACCACCGCGTTAGCCGGACATGGTCTGCAGTTCGTCCAAAACACCAAGCAGGTCGTGCTAGTATCATCGGCCGGAAGCAGCCGCAAGTCCAGCGTCGATGCTGGAGACAGACACGAGAAGAACGAGGGCGGCACTCACGACCAGACAGAAACGATCGACGCTTCCAGCCAGAGAACTGTTAGCAACACGGAGGATGACTACCAACTCGCGATGAATGGTGTGCCGGGCGACAACGAAACGAGCCACGGGACAAGAAACTCTACCGAAGTCCGGTTGGAACAAGACGGCGTCGAAACTCACGAGACTCAAACGGAAACGATCGACAAGTCTGATCAGAGAGTAGTCAGCAACACGGAAGATGACCAGCTACTCGCGATGAATAATGACGGGTCAGGCAACATCGAGCCGAGCTCAACAGGAGTCCAACAGGAACAAAATGATGTTGCAGGAACCTACTGGAGAGAGACAGAAACGATCGACGCGCCCAGTTCGACTACGGACAGTCGGAGAGTGAGCAACACCGACGACGTCGAACAACACGCGGTGAATGGTACCAGAACTGACTCAAGTCGTAAGACGACGAACTGTAAGGTAACCGTTCAGTCCGAGGTGGACACCAAAGCAACATCATCATCAGCAGCAGCAGCAGCAGCAGAGACTACGCAGACTCACACGACAGACGACAGCGCAACGGACGAGCTATCTCGCGTCAGAGCAAATCTGCGCTCAAACGTCACTCGACGCCCGTCGACCTCCTACCACTTCACTGCCGGCGGCGCCAAACAGTCCGCACCGCGTTAGACCGTAATGGGGTGTTTACACGATCCAGCAAACGTCCAGCAAACTTCCAGCAAATGTATTCAAAATACACTTGCTAATGCTGCACGTTTGCTGGATCGTGTAAACACCCTATAAAGGCGCGTACAGAGCGACATAATTGAACTGTGCTGAACTTACACGGTTCAGTTTTTGACGAACCGACTAATGGGCAAGTAGGTCGAGCTTATTGGTCATTGGTTGACGCATACGTGAGCATGCCACTGACGCCTTTAGACGATGCCTACTGTAATGCATTACCGCTTGCCCATTGGTCAGTTCGTCGGAAACTAAATTATGTCAGTTCATTTCAGTTCAGTTACGTCGCTCTGTATGCGCCTTAAAACATCTCATCTCATTGTAAACTGTCTGTATCCTTGGGTCGGGTTGGGTTAGTTCGTGGTCGGATATGAGGGGGTTAAACTAACGTGACCCTTGACCGACTCCAATCACTAGCGGCGCCGTGTCAGGGAAGCCAAATTTTGGGCTGTCGGAAGATAATCGAAAATTTTTTTTCTTGTCGGACAATTTTCGTCAGAAATGGGAAAGTTAATGCTGAAAACGGTAACTTCTATTTTGAGGACATTTAGGAATAAGTTGCAATTTTAAGTACCCAGAAATAAGTGATGTAAAAAAAAATTGCAGCGTCTTGCCCCCACCCTCTACTGTTTTAATCCACGACACCGCTTTTGTACAGTGTACACAGGACAAAAAGGCGTCTAGCATTCCCGTGCCTTACTGCGTTTGCTCAGACTTACGCCACGGTTTAAGTGTGTTAATACACTCTGACGTGTATGTGTTTCTTCACACACATTTGTTGCATTCCATACACACGTACACTCCATACGCATTAAGTAACTATCAAAACCAGAGTTAGGCATGGGTTGGGTCCTCCGTGGGGTGTCCGGACATAAACTCCCGGAAACAACCCCCGTAAGACGAACCACCCGCCTCTTCCATTGGGGTAAGACAAAACCCTGTCGACTAGTTATAAGGAGGTGGAGGGTTCTGTCCTAAGGGATTCTATCCTGATTTATTCTACACGAGGTTTCGTTCTACCCCGATTTTAAAGGAAGTGATTTTGTCTAAAAGAAAGGGGTTAGTTCCTAGGGAGGTTCGGACTTTCCATCCGTGAATCGGGTCCGATCGCCTGGGTCAGTTTTTAAGCATATTGACTCTGTGACTGACATAATGTGAGTTTTTACATCTTTATGGTGGATATGTTAAGTGAATTGTGAATAAGTTCTGACTGATATTCTGCTTTCCCTTTGAGCTGTGAGGACTGGTCGGGTCGGGTCCATGTGTTCATTGGTCGGATTGGGTCGGGTCAAGTAACCCATGAACAACTTTGGTCAAGATCACAAGAGTGCCAGATCTACTAAGCAACTACTAACTCTAAAGAACGTAATGACAGAATAGTCCTGCTTTTAATCGAGACACTTGAATCGTGCACAGCAGTGATTAAGCTCATGCCACTTTTACCTCGATGTAATTAAAGCTTTATCGAAACGTTGTTATTAACTTTCCGGTTAGTTTAATCTTTTTTATTGCTATTTGTGTTTAGTTTTTGATTGGCTTTGGGGTCTTTTTCATATTTTGCTGTTGTTTTCCTTGCACTATATAGATATCTTTGTTCATTTGTTTCGTGTGCAGTGTGTTAATTATCGTTAATGTTGTGCGGCCTTTCAGCAGACGGAGGCTGCATTATGCGTTCTGCTCAATATGCACGTCTGCAGTCTAGTTCGTTTTGTTCAAGCTTCTTAATTCTGAATCTGAAATAAAAGTCAAAGTTGCTGCATGTAGACTGTCATGCATGAGGCCCGTCGAGAGCCACAGCGGGGCCCGGAGAAACATTATCGCGGGGCCTCTCTAAAAATTTTTTGGAATTTTACGTTTTGATATGGCGCATTCTGGTGTAGGGCCTACATTATATTTTTGAGCGACGGCGGGACCCCCGAACGTTGCGGGAGCCGGAGAAACTCACCCCCTATCTCCTCCCCCTCTTGACAGGTCTGCTGAACCATAAACTTTAACACGATTCTAGGACGATTTTGAGGTCAAAAGTTTAAAGGTCGGTGCAACTAGGTTTCACAAAACTCGGGTGCGGTGAATGTCCCAGCTCCCCTATTCTTTGTGACGGCGCACACACAGCAAACAGAGAGAACATGGCATCTAATGTCAAACGATTTAGGCACGGTACACGAGTGTGACAGACGACAGACGGATGACGGACGACGCTACGGAGGAATGGTTAGCTGTAGGTGATATCGCTTGCGTTAGACCGATTTCGCTTAGTAATTGAAACATAGATTTTATTTGAAAATAACACAGCAATGAGAACTGCTGCAGCAGTTGTAGCAATCACACATTCACAGCGGACGCTTTCACATGAGATGCAAAAAACAGCATTATTTCGGTTAGCTACGAGATGAGAAAGGATGATAAAAAAATTTCTAAACACCAACCTTACAGTGTGCAGAAAGTAACCGAATCAATGGCAATAGATCACCACGTGGGTCATTCAGGCAGACATTGACATGATAAGAAATGAGTCTCTTGCCAATAGGCGTGGCTACGTGATAATGAGTGTATTGCGGTGTCCAACCTGGTCTCCTAAATTAAGAGCTTCTGCATACGTGAGATGAGTTAAAACAAAACGAATCAAAACATCTGGAAACAGTCGCGATCGTCCGCGTAGACTGTTCATCACAGAGTAACGCGTGGCGCTGAACTTGCAAAAAATCTATTTTATCGAAAGGGTTCGCATACATTGCAAGACAATAAAATACGCCTTTTTACAGTTGTTGCATACGTTGTTTTATTTTACTTTATCGTGTTTTATCGCGCGCATCTCGCATGTGCGACGGCTTTAAGCCCGCACTGCGATAAAACCGCGTTGCATATGCAGCGAAAGCGCTCTACAACTATCAGTTGGCCGGAAGACGACGAGGTTTAAGGATGACTTTTTAGACGACGTTCACGTCAATTACAGTGCTTCAGTTACAAGAAGCAACGAAACCTAAAGAACGAATCATCGGTGAACGTTCTGAGAATTGAGACGGACTACACTCATCAAATATTAACGCCGTCCAATGTCCAGCCAGCACTGCGCGCAGTGTTACTGGCTATGCCGGCGGCTTTCCGAAGACTCAGGTATTCTGCGTGAAAAAGCCAGTTGATATAGTCTGCCGATAAATATTACAGCGGCTACAGTTAGGCGTTTACATTAAAAGCTTAATGCCGTGGTTACGAACTCGGCTGGAGGCTTAAAGCGCTTACCACAAGATCCACTAGCTTATAAAGATATAGCTCGCTGTCTTCGCTCTAAGCACCTCAGAGGCCTATTTTCGCTTTTCGGCCTTCGTTGTGTCGACCTGCGGCTTTTTTGGCCTTGGGTCGACCGTCGCCCTCAAAGCTATTGGGATTGGATAAAATGCTGGTCTAGACAACAGCACGGACAAGAAAATACGAACTTAGTTGAAACCTGTGTATTTGACAGTTTGCCAGATTGTAATCGAACTCGTAGAACACAATCTAAGTTTTTGGCGATGTGACGTTCAAAATTGCATTTATTTGCAGAATTCAGAAATACATGCATTTTTAATTGTTCTGTGCTACTGATGAGTTATACTGGATGAAAATTAAGTGGATGAAAAGCGGACGAAAAACGGAAGTTTACTGATAAAATAAAAGAACTGATAAAGTGGACGATTACGACGTATGTCTGTGAGCACCGCTTAAAGCGGAACAATTTAATACTACGGTAGAAAATAATTACTGCGATCACACGAGTACTTCAAGCGATGCGAGTCGATACTCAGCAGATGAATGGCACACGTGTGCCGATGTCACATTAAAATGTCTCCCCATGAAAAATCCGCCGGGGAGAAATAATGACGGATTTGATGTTTCCTATCGCCGGCCCCAAAAATCTTCCCATTATAGGATCCCCCCCCCAGAAAAGTCTTCCCCGGTTGACAATTAACCGGTAAAAATCCGTCCCGGTCGGGCGGCCGCCAGACGGGGCGGATTTTTGCTGGTAAATTGTCGGCAGGGGGACTTTTCTTGGGGGAGAGCGATCCTATAATGGGACACCGGTCCGGTGAGCAGCTGCATAACATCACCGGTCGGTGCCCGTTGCTGTATCACGTGGTACAGCTGCCGCGACTGCTGCTACCATTGCTGCTGCAGTTGTCAGTGAAACGTCGACGTCATCGGAACTATACCGTTGCTAGGAATGTGCATAGTTACGAAATCGCTTTTCGTTCTTCTTTTCCTCGTTACTTCGTGTGTGTTTTTCATCGCTTCGTCTGATGCTCACCATGATGCTTTTCATCAACCGGTGAGTGAAAACTTTGTGGAATTAGTTACACATATTTAACCGTATTCCAGCACCGTGAAAGAGAAGTTTGTTTGACACTACGCATTGGCCACATAACGCAGCGCTATTGTGTCACAAATGACACGAATAAAAAACTAATAATTTAATGTCATTTCAAATAACTATTCTGACGATGAAAATTTAGTCGCGTTGCAATAATTTAGCTAGAGTTGACTTCATTTACTGTCCAAACACTGAATGCCCCCCTTAGCACTCTTCTTCGGATGTGTAGGCCTATAGAGCGCAGTTGATAAACGAAATGCCAATGTGTTTAAAATATTGATAACTGTTGCAACTAACAGAGCACCAAATTAAGCTAACTTTCTGTCGAGATATCTGTCTCCTATCGAATTTCATTAGACCCCTATGGCGTTTTTGTCACACCCGGTATGTTTTAGTGATAATACTGTTGCCGCTAATGATCGTGATGATTAATTAATGACACACTCGAGAGATGTGCAACGCGCGTACATGTGCACACAGAAAACACTCCCGAAGCACGCCCACAACAACAAGGAAGGCGACTCGTTGCCGTCACGTGATCATGACGACACGGCGCAAAATGACGTCATCGCCGGCAGTGACGTCATCAATATGGCAGGAGAGGTTACGTCATCGGAGAAGCGTTCGGCGAGTTCTGCAGCAGCGCACTCAACGCTAAACCATACCAGACGTACGTCTAGATCTATTATAATAAATATAAATATTAGCAATATCATTAAAATTATCTCAAAGTTCTTGGTTGTCGCTTAACTGTCGAAATTTTTTTTTCTTTTTGGAAAATTTTTGTTTAAAAATGCAAAGTTTGAGACTATAAACCCAATTTTAGATGAAATTTAGGGGTAAAATTAAAATTTTGAGTAAGTGTAATTTTCACTGTTGGAAATTTTGTAACTTTCTGTCGGAATTCTGACGGAAATTTTAAAGTCGCTGTCGGAAAATTTTCCCGCCTTTTACAACTCACGACGCCGCCGATTACAGCACGACTTTCTCGTTGTTGTTATCATTCTCATCATCACTGATGAACATACCGAGTTTGGTCAATAACGCTGGCTAGTGCCGTGGCAGAAAATATAGACTGAGTCTTGAGTCTATCTGTATATAGCCAAGCCGTACAGTCAGCAGTGGCCTAATTTCTGTCGGCATCGCGCGCCGTATAACGATGGCAGTGCCTGCGAGCAGATGTGGCGTCTGACCCAACCCGACCCGACCTTTGACCTGACCTACTAACCCGACCGTGCCAGCCAATCTGCGTCAGCTGGTAGCGTGCTTGCGGCCTGTCGATCGGCGACCGACGGACGATCTATGACGCAATTAGGTGACGGGAGATGAGACGAAATGAGCCGGGGGATAGGTGACTACCTACTGCTGAAAGCTATAGCATAGGCGCCGACTACTTGGGCGCGATTGCCTCAAAGCCAAAAGCCCAACAAATTTTAATTCCCGAGTATTTTGCAACGATTGAATGATGCATTTTCAGCGTGTTATCTGGTTTATCGGCGTCTGATTGAATCTTAATGCAAGTCGGCATTTTTTACATTCAAACCGAACACGTTAACTAAAGGTACAAATACGTCTCTGTGTAAGTTGCAAAAATTGCACGGTTTTTTTCTGTCCCAGAATCTATCAAAAACCGTTTGGCAGGTGGTCGTGCATGACACATTATTTTACTATGGGTTGGTAACTCGGGGAAAATTTATTTATAACAATCTCCACGACAACTTCTAGCTGGATTGCAGCTGGATTTACGACGTGAGAAAAGGAGAAGTTAGAAAAAAGCTGAGTAGAAAAAGAAAGGAAAGATGGGTAAGAAAAGGGACTAGCTGGAAGCGAGGTCGCTCCTCATAGTGGTTTCATAGAAGTCATCATCTGTACTATAGGCACTGGCAGACAGCTGGCAGGGTGGTGGTACGAGGTACGGTACCGTACGAGTCGCAGACGTAGGCCTACGACAGATGTGGCGTACGCTGTACTGCAAACTCGCTAGAGGTGGGCGATTCGACTGACAACATATCCGACTAAACTCGATTCGATTCGATTTCGTATTGATTAACTATTAAAGCCCTTCGCGAAGTCTGAGTTGCATTTTGGACAGCGCTGAGTTTGCTGGAGTAATGGAAGTCTTGTTGAAGTTAAATAATGAATATCTGATTGTATTGTACGCGTTTTGGGCCTTTGGCAACGAAATTACCCGCTCGAATCAAACTGTTTTATTTGATTCGTTCTGCCGAATTGATTCGAATCGATTACTTCCAGTTCCAATGCACTCACTGACTGACGCTTATGTGTCACAAATGTATAACTGTGGTATTCATCTGGGCTCGTCATGTCGCTTTTTATGAAGCTATTCTATCATCATCGATGGCATCATTCATCCCACTCTGTCGGAGTGGGTAAGCGAGTACGCGGTACAAGCTTATACCACTCCAGACAGTGCGTTATCGTACTTAAACCCACGCTCGGATCGCATAGACTACACCGTCGCTTGCTTTATTTAACAAGTCCACACAACAAATCAAAGTAGTGCAGCGTAAGCTTAATGCAGCAAAAAAGTAATAATTGTTCTCTGCATCTTTTGTCTTTATGCTTTCAGTATCACAGCACTACACTGTTACAAGTAATGGTTTTCTAGATGGCTGGAAAATGATTGTGTGCGGTTGAAAGGTTGTCTGGGGTCATTAGAAAACCGTATCAGCAGATAACCCTCATACAACCCTTCACCGGGTTTACAGGGTGTGCAGTAAACCATGTCAACATTGCAAGTGCTGGAATAATGCTAGATGAATTGCGCCGTACAGCATCAGAAGTTATCCAACAAGATCTCATATTTTACAGCTACAATGCACCAAATTCGATTTTGGTCGGGTCTCCGCCTCAGACCTCACTGGAGAGCTACAGCGTTCCCGCAGACACCTAGCTAGTTTTAAGGCTACCTACAGTCCTACTAGTAGTTCTAAGGGGAGGCATGCAAGCAGTGGCGTATTTAGGATTTGGCAAAGGAGGGACCATGGCGAGCGCGCGGAGCGCGAGCCTATAACGGGGGTCTGGGGGCGGAGCCCCCAGCGGGGTTCAGGG
>Ga0056128_1003746_pt1 | contig 18826 bp, 12 predicted proteins | sample WorMetLIZISLAND2_FD_71113 | JGI IMG/M metagenome (GOLD analysis project Ga0056128, IMG submission 71113) | Marine gutless worms symbiont microbial communities from Max Planck institute for Marine Microbiology, Germany - Olavius geniculatus... ... | reverse complement strand
TCTTCGGCAGCTTCCAGAGCGACTGAGCAGCCCTTTTCAGGATCCACACTGCTCACCTCACATGAGGAGGGGCCTAGAAAAGGTGGCCTAAACATTGTCTGTCCCATTCAGACTCAATCAGGCAACCGCACCTGTTAGGGCATCCTACCAGCGGTCGAAACTTACAGAAAACCTACCGGCTTGCTACATGGAACATCCGAACGCTACTTGATACAGACGCCGACAGACCACCCAGACGCACAGCCCTGGTGGCTGCAGAGCTTAACCGTTACAACATTGATATTGCGGCTCTCTGCGAAACAAGACTTGCCGATGAAGGCTCACTGTCAGAAATCGGGGAAGGCTATACTTTCTTCTGGAAGGGGCTTCAAACTGACTCTCGTCGAATCCATGGAGTTGGCTTTGCAGTCCGCACAACTCTCCTCAACCGTCTTACGGAAACCCCTGTTGCCATCAGCGAGAGGCTCATGACTCTGCGCATTCCTCTTGTTAAGAAACGCTACATGACGCTTGTGTGTGCTTACGCACCCACGCTGGTAGCTGATGCAGCCGAGAAGGATCTTTTCTATGAAGATCTTCGTGCCATCTTGCGCCGCGTACCCACAACTGACAAATTGTTTGTGCTTGGGGACTTTAATGCAAGAGTAGGCACTGACTATCACACGTGGGGTGACGTCATTGGCACGCAATAGTAACCACGGTTTAGCAGCAATTTTAAATGCATTGCTTCTGCTTGAAGCCATCACCCACGTGCGCTAAATTACCGTGTCGTATCCTAGCGTTGATTTTAAAGTTCGATATAGCAGCGTCACCAAGGCGTATATAGCACTGTATATATATAGTCACACTCTAGGAAATCGCTTTCTTTTTGCGGCCGGAAGTCGGACATAGGCCTTCGGATATAGGCGGTGCGGTCGGCCCACTTTATAGCGACAGCTGGGCTTCTGTAAAACCCTGTTGGAAGACACCCAGAGCCCGATATCGTCGATACACGCTATCAGGCGTGCAAACGTTGCTTCACAGTTAATGGCCGATGTATATGGGTATAGCTGAGTGTCATCAGCGTACGAGTGATGGACACTGACGCCGTGACGTGCAGCGATGACCAGCACATCAGCAGTGTACAACAGGAACAGGATCGGTCCAAGGACACGTACTGCCCTGCGGTACATCGTACTGGACTGCAAAGCACTTCGAGTACTGGCTTCCTACACGGACCCTTTGTGTACGACCAGTGACGAAGATGGTAATCCATGACAGAACATCATTACGAAAACCAAAAGCATGATATAGTCTGTCAATAAGGATGTCATGATCAACAGTGTCAAAAGCAGCGAATAGATCTAGCAGACAGAAAAGTGTAATTTCGCCGCGATCTGCTGCTGTAAAAAGGTCGGCGACAACCTTGAGAACCGCAGTCTCAGTCGACCGACAGCGCCTGTAGGCAGACTGTAAGTCTGGAAGAAGACCGTTCTGCTCCAAGTAAGCGACGAGTTGACTACAAACCAAACGCTCGACAACTTTGGACATAAATGTCAGGTTGGATATTGGTCTGTAGTTACGAACGTCCGCTGGATCAGAACCAGTCTTCTTCAGGCGTGGCGCAACGATGGCGCTACGCTGAGTCGTCGGTACAGTGCCTCGCTGTAGTGACGCATTGCACATTTTGGTAATGTACGGCAGCAAGACTGGAAGAACTGCTTCAGGATGTCAGTTGGAATCGGGTCAAGCTCACACGACTTCGACGGAGCCGCTGTTATAACTTTGGCTACGTCGTCTTCTGTGCAGAGCTGAAAGATACTGAATGTTGCCGCTGCTGGAGGAAGAAACGTTGTGGCCAGACATTGACCTGTTTCTTTGCGGACCGCTTCTACTTTCTTGTTAAAGAAGTCGAGGAAGTCTTGAGCTGACGGAATGTTATTCGGCAACGGTTTGGATTTCGATGCTTTGAGAATAGTATCCAGCGTGTTCTACAATTTAGCTTTTCCAACACCGCTATATTGGCTTTCAAATGACATGAAAATCGTCGACCTTGGATGATTTTGAAGGTCACTGACAACCAGTACGGTCGGCTATCCTAACGATAGCTGGGCTTCTTGTTTGTTTTGCCAGAAACTGGTTTGTCATGCTTTTTCGTAGTGGCTGATATTCAAATTTTCGCTCGTGACGGATTGTTAGAATGATGCAACAACTGATTGGTGCAATCTATGGAATGTTGAATACAATAGCCGACCGTACTTAACGTAACTGTCGAGCTATGGTACGACTTGTCGTCTGTTTGTCTGTCTGTCTGTCTGTTACGAATGTATTGTGGCTATACGGTGCAAGATAGGGCCTAGATGGTATTGATTACTAATAGGAAATCGCATATTGGCTTTCAAATGATATGAAAATTATTGACCTTGGATGACCATGATGGGTTATAACGCACTATACTACCAGTATGCCAATCGTGCGGCATTGTGGCTAAAAGATAAGTCGTAAAGGGTCGGCGATGGTACCACCGGATACGGCGCTGTTGACTCTCTATAAACTGTTAATAGTAACCATGTCTCCATCTCCAGCGGTTTGGCCGCAATTGTTTTCAGTTTTAAGCTATAAATGGCCGTATCTTGGAAACGGTGAGAGATACGGCCAAGGTTAGGCCTACTACTAATCACTAATAGGAAACAGCATACGCTTTTTCAGACATGAAAATCATTGATCTTGGATGACTGAAGGTCACTGACAACCAGTATACGGTCGGCTATTCTAGCGACAACTTGGTTTCTTGTTATCAGTTGTAGAGCTATTTCTTGTAAGTTGTAACTGTTTTATGTCTTTTGTGTGGTTTATCTTTCGTGTGGTTTATGCGTGGTTTGTATGGTGTATTTCTGTTCTAATGTTATGAGCCAGCTGCTTAACGTAAATAAATGGCAATGGAAAATTATCGCCCGGTACGATCTGCTAGCTGTAGCTGTATGACTTCTTATCTAAATGTCGATGGTAGCCATATCGTATAGGCCTATTTGCCGTACGTACATGTATATATGCGTAATAAGATAACGGTAGACACTGACTTCTTGTATAGCACGCGCTGTTCTTGCTACATACATAATTACGAGGTTTATGTAGACATGTAGGCCTAAAACTGCAGCCCCTACGAATGATCGAGACGCGCAGACTGCATGCAGTGATTTTGTCTTTTGTTCTAATCTCCACGCAGTTCCTGTCATTTTAGCGCAGTTCTTTTTTTATTTCTGCAATATCGTCACATTCGAAAACTTGTACGCCGATGGAATTTGCATAATTTCCTAGGAGAAAAATTCGTAAAAACTTAGCAAGATAATTATGTTGTCGGGTGCATAATAAAATAACAAACTAAGATATAAAAATATTTTTTAAAAGATAAATTGCTAAAACCCTGAATATTTTTTTAAAATAAAACGCGGCAAAACAACAGCTAGAAGTACACAGTTAAAAACTATGCCATGTATGCCTAAGTTAAACTCAAACGTCGAAATTAAAAAAGGGCACTGATAAAATGTCAGTGCATTGTATAAAGCAGAACAGCTGCAAATTCTAGTCGCGCGGAAGATCTATTTGGTACCGAGGATAAATAGATCCTGTCACAGTGAGCCGCCATGTCACCACTCACCGAACGTGTGTACCGAAGCATAGCCTAATACTTGTTGATGAAGCATCTACCGCCCGCAAGCCGACTGCAGCAGCTGTTTCTGCCATTTCGACTGGTAGGCTATAAACCTACATGGAATATAAAATATTCAGTTTCGGTTCAGCTGAAAATCGCAATTCCTTGTGTCACTGAGATGGAGAACGGTCCCGTGTTGTTTTCAGAAATTTTTTTCTCCATTTTGATCCGTCTAACCCCGATCTCGGCCCGCGTGACATCAAGTGCTCGGTATATACCCGATAAAAAGTTGACATTCAATATTAGTTTTTCCAACACCGCTATATCGTCTGAGCGAATCTGCCGAAAATAATTTTTTCTCGTTAATAGTTCCTGTCTAGCAATACATGAGTCGAATCAAAATTTACTTTAAAGTCAACCCGTCGGATATTGTAGATTCGAAACAATATCGGCAAAAGTCCTGCAAGGTATCACAGTAAAAGTAAGCCCATAAGTTTTGTTATAACTGCATCTGATATTGATCCGTTTTAATTTTTTACAGATGGAAAGTCTTACAAAATATACGAAACAAAATAATTAATTATAAAGTAATTGATTATTAAAAATTTCATTAAATATACCGGTACATGAAAAGCTTCGCTATAGTTACACTGCCTTGTGAATCAGCTTTTCTACAAGTGAGTTAAACAACTTTTTAAAGCTGAATATATTCACGCAGAACTCGCCGTTTTTCTAGCACAGACGGTAAATATCGCCAGTACTCATTATGCCTTGGGGAAGGATGGCCAAACTGAGTTCACATGAGTGGTCTGGTTAAATAACAAGACGGCATGCCCGCAAACGGCCAGCAGTTACAGTACTAGCTCGGTGCCGCGGCTCGATGTAGTTTAAGTTCGTTGGTGCGTACAACGATGTTACCACGACTAAGCCAAGCCGCTGTAAGACAACAAGCTCCATGGGCCTAACATCGTATCATTAGGATCGTAACGATGTCGTAAAGCGGGTACGAGTCAGCTGTGTTGTTAGCGTTGCCATTTAGGACTACGCGAGGTGGCGTCGACAATCTGAGCAGTTCGACCGACTCGACTCGATTACTGTAATTCTCTGCTTGCAGTGGCGATGCTTCCAGGTGACGCGAATGAAGAAGCTGCTCATTGCGTATCGTTACAGTTACTGAGCCGTCATCAGTGCGGTTTTTGCATGGCTGCTGATCTGAAAACGGCACTTTGCCCGGGCCCCCAGAGCTAATGCGCTCTACTCGGTACTCAGTCGTGTTATATAGACCTAGATAGCGACGCAGTTTACGCCTTGCAGATGTCAACGATCAGTGGCGTCCATCCTGTGCAGGCGACGAACGAGCGCCCCTCGTAATATGAAGTACCCGGGCGAAATGTGAAATGTGCATTTGCCCCCAGATGAAATTTCACCCCGCTCCATTTGTCCCTTTTCAAGAATAAAGTTGAATTGACGCGGCTGTCAACGATTAAGCACAAATTCTACTTGCGTCGGTTTGTTGTAAGCTGTACGACAAATCGAAAGCCCACAACGAAAATTAATCCACTACATCCAGATGCTGTACTCTTGATGTGCGACGTTTGTTTTTTAAGTCGGCACAAGTCATACATTAGGGTTTAGGCTTAGTTGCTAAAACCAATTTGTTAAACCGGCAGTTTAATGTATTTAGTTTTTAGCATTAAATGTTAGAAAACAAAATGAGTGAACGAGTGACTTTAATAGGCCTATTGCAGTTATTAATGGCAGTGGTGATTTTACTTAATAATAGCGCAGTTAATGATAACAGCGAAGTTGTTTTACGTCGACGCGGGTAACACTTGGATAGGTAACGTCTGCTGGCGGTAAACCTTTTCGTTATATAACCTGTCATTCAATCAACCAGTCTATACTTCTGTTGGTAAACAAAGCAAACGTCAAAAACCTAAAAAAATGACGCATATTTATCGTACATGTTGAGTAACGGGTGGGAGATCATGCGCCGAAGGGCCGGCTCAGGCGCGTCCTGCGGCTGCAGCGCCGACTGCAAGCCAGACTTGTAGGTTTATAGACGGTGCTAATCTCCGTTAAGCATTGTCAGAACTAGCGTACTGATGGCGCCATAAAAACGCTCGACAATTTCACGCACGGCGCCGCATACATCTTTGTAACTTTGTTTCTCGCTGTTTGGACAATGGTGCACTGCATTTTACCAAACAGCTGTCTGATTGGATAGATGCATTCGACGTGTCGTGCCGCAGAGAAATTTGCAGCATGCCATTGTATTGTCTAAACAACGAGAAACAAACTGAGATGTTAATATATACACTCGCCATGAGACCCACTGGCTGCTCTGCTACTTCCAGACTGGTCCGTATGAAACGACTTCCCCAGTGGCCAGAAAACCACGTAAAGCAGATCACCACCGAGTTTGGTAACCACAACAAGTAACCCATCAAAAAAGATGGAAAAGACCACGAAGGCGTTTTAATGATAGACCTATTTGCATAATACCAACTGTTTACGGCGATGTTCAGCCCTCCAACGTCGGCGTCTTCTCGGCCTGGCATCGTAATGCAGTGCATGCCATGTACTGGTCGACTGCTCAGAAGTTCATCAGCAAAGAAAAAGAAGATTGTCACCACAAAGTGTTTAGATAGAGATGCTTTGCGTGTGGTTTTCTCTTGCACAATGACGCCGGCTTACTGCATGCCGAAATGCATCGAAGAAACAGCTAGAAATGTCGAGTTGTAGGCCTACGTAGACTATTATTCCTCTCCCTACCTGCAGTATTGTGACAGATATAAGCAACGCTGCGCACAGGATAGTCGTACAAAAGAAATCCACTTATACCCAGCGGCATGCTCGATCTTACCGCATTTCTGAAAGAAACTAGATTACCGCTATTAAATATTTAATAATCTGACGTCTTTGATATAGCTGCGAGTCTGCAGCGCGAGTGGTGGTCGGTCGACAAATGGGTCGATTGTTAATTGTTTGGTTTCTGCACGTTAACTGGACTAATTAATGTTTGTGCTGATCGACGATCGTACTAGGCTGCGTTGATTTTCGTTCAAAGAAGTATAGGTTAACGTCCTTTTGTAGGCTAGTTTTTGCGATGCGATAATGTGATATCATAATATCGGCGATTTCATGCTGCTGCTTTAACTTTTTGATAACATCAAAACTATATGTATACACATTTTCAACGTTGTTTCGTACGTTTCGCAAACTGTAACGCGCATTACTATATTGTACGAAAGGGTTTAAACGTCAAAATATTTGACTCTATTAAAGCCTACGCTTTGTAATAACAATGACGCTTTGTTTCAAATACGCAACAATTTGTGATCATAAAAGCGCTTTATTTTCATAAATTTTAAAGTTACAAGTGACACTTCCTCGGCAGACCCCACATCTTTGACAATTTTGGTGACTCGCATGCTCAAAATGTGCTGCTCCCAAAACGGATAGGCCTAGGTGTCGTCATAAGCCTAGTCTGGTGCCTTCTATTATTATTGCATGTTTTATGATAAATAATATGGTTATACACGCGCATGTTTTGCATAATGTTCTCGAATTTTCCGTCTATCTGCATTTTATTGTGTCATTATTATACATTAGAAGTCGGCGTTGCATGTACAAGCCTATATGTTACAACGCTGAGCAATAACTGCCTAATGCACACCTGCTACATGTAGGCTTTCGTTCGGGCAAAAAGTTTACATCCTCTAGTTACGACTCAGCAAATGCAGTCATTGTACTGGGTATTAATCTATGCGTACCGTACGGTATGAGCTATCTCAGTTTGTCACAAAAGCTGATAATTCTCCGTGTTACAATACTTGCTCATTATTTTGTGTATTGAATGGTTAAGGTTTGGTAAAATTTGGCGAACAATCAACGAATTCTGCGAAACACGAAGGAACGTTTCTGTTGACGACGTCTGGTGGTCGATCGATCGATCAGTCATTCAACCAGTCACTCAGTCAGGCTGTCATTCAAAACACACATTAGCATCATATGTTGCCATAAAATCAGAGCCGCACAAAAAAGCGGTACCAGAGTGGAAACGTTTAAAGAAAAAAGTGGAATTAAACTTTTTTGTAAGAAATTTATTATCGATGTTTCGTGAACCGGTGGTTATCGTGGCGACTGGTGATACTAGGGGCCTATGTTCTGTTTACAGGGTGGGCCAAAAAATGGCACCATTTATTGTACGCGTCATAACCCAATATTAACCGATTTTCAAAATTCTTTCGCTGTCAGAATCATGAGACAATTTGTAATGAAACTGTCACTACAGATCCCACCACACCTTAAGTGTGTCGCTACACTATCTTGTGAAATGTCAGATGACGCACTCAAGTCGGCGACGCCACTGACCGGTTGCGTGATCAACGTTGATCGAGCCTGGCATGTGGCCCCCAAACAACCCAGACAAATCCAGTCAATTATGCTGTTCGGGATGCCCTTCAACAGATGGCCTATTAATGTTGACGATTCACGACAGCCAACCAGCTAAAGAAAGCCATTGTCGCTGAATGGGGCACAGTGTCGCAGCGTTTGGTTGATCACGCCATTGGTCAGTGGCATCGCCGGCTTCGATGCGTCGTCCAGCAGCAAAGCGGACACATTGAAAATTTGATGTGAAAACTGTAAAGATGTGATTTTTAGACAATAACTGAGACAACAAGCGCGTTGTTTCTGTTGTTAATTTTTTAAAATGTGTTGTTACAAAAGTCGTCTTGTTTTTGATTGTTATTCTTAAAACACTGACATTTCACAAAGTAGTGTAATGACACACTTAGGGTATGGTGGGATCTATAGTGAGAATTTTATTGCAAATTGTCTCCTGATTCTGACAGTGAAAGAATTTTAAAAGTCGTTAATATTTGGTGAAGTTATGAGGTACACAAATAATGGTGCCATTTTTTGGCTCACCCTGTATATCGATCCGCGCAGTGGCGTGCACGTACTGGCGTAGCTTGGATCTAGTTGTAGTGGGGGCACTTGAGGGGTGAGGTATGGAGCGGGATGTTTCCTCCCCATGGGAAAAGGGTTAGGGGAGAGGCTGTGCTTTTTTCCTGTAAAGATTTTGGATTTTTGCTGTGAAAATGACGTGTTTTGGTGTTTTGGTGCATTTTGGCACTTTTTGAGTGACTGAGTAGGCTCTTAGGGGGGCAAGCACGTACTCCCAGTGCTCCGATGGCTACGCCAGTGTGTGCACGTACGGTAGACAGATCTGTTGCCGATGCTGACGATATTGTCGATATGTCGTCAGTTCAGCCATCCAAACTGTCGCTGTACAGGTCTACATATCGATAAGTGGTACCAGCAAGTCGATGGTGCAGACAGGTTAATTGTCGCCGATAGATTCTTTATTGCAGCAACTGTTGCTTGGATACGCTACCCTCCACTCGTGGCCAGTTACTATATACACGTTGCATAATGAGCACCATATATCTGTTGCACGGGTGCAACATTTCAGCAAACGATTAGCTTTTCACAGCATTTTATTGTTGTACACTGTAACTTTTATAGTTAAAACTTATTTTTTTGTTTTTGAGCAAAATACGAGCGTAAGTAATTGATTGATTGATTGATTAATGTTGATGATTGCAAAATGAAAATGCGTGAAGTTAGACCCGTGGGGAAATCAAGTTTTGAGGCTTAGCTTTAAATGACACACTGAATGAGTGTCGTAAAGAACGAGATACGCGAAAATAATAAACATTTTAAAAATAACATTCAAAATAAGTCGTGAGTGGAGATAATTAATTAGGGTGTGACTGGCTTCAACTTTCACAAAAATAAGCAATTTTAAAATTTGGTGAGCAAATGAAGAGTATTTTTACGAAACATTTGCAAAACACTTAAAACATGCTTGTGTATGTTTCACGCGTAACCAAAGCCTAATTCTTTAAAAACTGTCATCCATGGACAATTTCGATCGTCTTGTGGCAGATCACAGCCGGTCATATGCGTTCATCTGGTGCCGTATATTTGGTTCATCCGATTTACACGGCAGTCAGCGTACTGTAGGCTATATGCAGATGCTCTGCTCACAGCTGGTGATGATCAGTGACATCTTGGCGTTCGTGATTACATCGTCGATACAACCGCCGTGCCACGACAAATGCCCGCTGCTGCATCTTGGCTTTGTCTCTATCCATCACTCCTAGCTGAAGTCGTCTAGTAGTTGATTGAACGAAACTGATAACTGCAGCTATACTTTCTGTACAGCACATATTAGTCTAAAAACTCATCTTTTCTGTAAATTTTATGATTTGGGGTATGATTTTATGTAGGCTTAGTCATTATATTTTGTTTTATTGCGACTGTATTTTATTGTTATATACTGTTCAGCTTCGCACAGATGCTATACGTAAACGTCTATTCCGCCAAAGCGAAGCGACGAAAGAGGTCATGGTTTTGGGTCGGCCGATTTTTGCCAAATGCATTATTCCAGAAGTATTAAACGAACTTTGTTGAAATGAAGCGTGCGAGTTAAACATGTTTTAACAAAGAAGTAATTAGACTTTGATGGCTATCCAGATTTTTCTGCAGATTTTTTTATCACTTTTTAACATTTTTTAATAATTTTTTATTTTTAGTATAGAAAGATAACAGCTAGGTGAAATCTTTTGCATTCGCAAATTTTAACTATTTTGTATTTTTATACAAACTGAGCGTCGCTGCAACTTGTAATAAGATATAGTTACGTTATGGCAAATATAAGTTTTACCTTACATGTACTTGGTTATAGAATTTTCTTCAAGAGCATCGTGTATAACATAGGGCTATAAGTTTACACGGTAAGACAAAATAACATCACAAAACAAAAAAGCACGATACCTCACAAGTGCAAAAATATTTTTTTACTAAATTTTGTTCATTTGTTTCATTTGTTTGAAACAGAGCCGTGCACAAAACTGCTGCTTTGTGCTATATTTACTTGATGAAGGCTGTATCAAATTGACAAGAAAGCAAACTTTAAAAACAAATTTTGCAACTGTAATGATTGTATAAAAGGCTGATTTTATTAAGTAGTCAAGCGGCCAATAACGCCTTTGTTACGCTCGTGCAGCACTTTAATTTTAAATGTTATTTTTCAGTATTGGAAATTCACGAGAAGTTTGATATATTACGTTGTTGATCAGCAAAATAACATGTTAAATTTGACGCTGTACCACTTCGTCAAATGGCCTAAATGTTGCAAAATTAAACAAACTTATAAAGTATAATGTGCTAATTAAACGAGAAAAATTTGGTGCAAAAATATTTTTGCACCACAGAAATATCGTGATTTTCGTGTTGAAGTACCTTCAAGTTGATTCACCGTGTATACGGGCAGAGACGTTATGTGGCACATGTCACACTGCATGGTGAACGACCTATGCAATTTTAAGTACAAAGGGTTAGAAGGTGCAGTGCAGATCACAAATAGGCCCACGCAGAAAATTTGCTTACAAAATACGTTAAAACTAACGATCGGACATTAAATATTCAAAGTTCGCAGCGGCGTCGTTTACTGGTGAGGATGCAGATATTTTGAGCTATGCCGGGATGTGATGAGCTGAGTCCAATAAGTGCCAGCGGCTGTTGAATCAGGCGCCAGCATAGCTGATGGTGACAAATTGCGCGGCGCACTGATCTTCGTATATTTATCACTGCCTCTTGCAGCTAGACTGATGGGCAGCTGTCGATCACTAGTAACAAGCCATGGATGCGTGTGCCGCAAAATGCACCTGTCGTTAACGAGCGCAAAAGTAGGTAAAGGTCAATGCAGTTCTTCCGAATACTGCGTTTAGTGTTTTGTGGATGTGCACAAAATGTTTCTAAAACGGAAGCGCTGAAAATGTCGGACATGAAAATGCACGACGACACTGAACACCGTATATTCGTATAATGCACGCAGTTCCTCCCGAGAGACATTTGACACTGATATTTTAGAGTTGCGTTTTAGTACTTAGTATTAGTTGCATTTCATGTTATTCTGCTCTGTTATGAGTTGTGTTCTGCCGTTGTTTTGTAAAAATGTACTTTGCTTTGTAATTCATTTTATACTATGTGTTTCTTGGCTTCCGATTTCATGTCCTGTTATTTCATGTCCGGCATTTTTTGTAAACTATAAAACAGCTGGGTGCAGTCGCCGACAACTCTGCGCTTACTGTTTATTGATGCAGATCGACATGTCCAAAAAGTTCTCCCATGGAACTTGCTTTGCTAAAATTAATTTTATTGCATTTTCCGTTAGATTTGATGAATGATGATGCTGTTTTGAAAAATAATGAGGTAAAATGTTCTCGACCTTCGGTGACCTTTTGTGGCTATGACAACGAAAAGGTCTTAAAACAAGCTTAGCGTTAATAACGTACGAATAGGTCACTACGGCCATAATTTTTAACATATTTAGACAATTAATTAATGCTGTTATATCAACATTAAACTTTTTAAGGTTTCTTTTGTAGCGACAGCAGTAGACTTTCTAGCCGATTTTTTAAAAAATAAATCGGGTTGAGCCAAAAATGCGGCTGATATTCGAATTAGCCTAGTTTTGTAACAAAGAAAAAATATGGCTAAGATGCAAGACAATGGGAAAAAGGCAGCTAAAACGCTAATTTCTCAGTGGCACACAAACAGCGTTAATGTTTTCGACAGGTTGCATACGGAAAAAAAGCAGTGCATTAGGCCTACATGCACGCTGATGTGAATGAGTGGATGTTACGGGTCGCTTGAAAATGCAGGACCTGATTTTGACGGACCTGACAGTTGCGGATCAAACTATGTTGCTGCATTGTTGGACAAGTTATAATCAGGACCGTAGTTATGTGAACATATCAGAGGTTTTTAACGCAATGCACTACATGTATAAAATTAAATTCATGTTACTTTACGTATTTACGTACTTACGTTGAAGCTTGCGGGCAATTGGCTTTTCCTTCACTGGGCATTTGTAAACATTTGGTATATGCTTGATCACCCAATTAAGCACTTAAATTTAATATATGGTTAATCCTGTATTCAAATTTTTGCGTTCGTTTAGTGTAAGAAAAGCCAATATTAAATTTTTGTTTTGATTGTAATTACTCTATTCTCCACGCGTTCCCTGTAGTTTCTTTACGTTTTAAAATCTTGCATGAGTTTAGGACCTGATTCTGTAGAGCTAAGCCACACTTCGCTGCCTGACCAACAAAGAAAAACGAGGAAAAAAGGTCCGTTATTGTCTAGTCCGCCAATGTCAGATCTTGCAAAGTTGCAATGTCAGGTTCTGCATTTACAACGCCCCCGCGGCGATTACTGCAACTGCATTTTTTCCGCGGATTTTCGGCGGCAGCGAAAATTTCGGCGGATCCGGATATTCGGCTTTAAGCATCGTCGCCAATCTTCTCTGTGAACACGATAACTCATAACCACTATAACGATAACCGCTGCAATTAGCTTGATGGCATTTTGCAAAAACATCATCATCCCCACCATTATAACAGTAATTTATAGTGCGCCGTTCACAATAATAACAGCGTGAATTACAGCGTTTGTGTTGGGTAGGATAAAAAAATCTATGAGTTAAAAGCAATGTTAACATAGTGTATTTTAAGCTGATGCTTTTAAAGCTATTAAAAGTTGCTACAGCTCTCAGTTTATGAAGAACAGTGTTCTGCGCTGCAGGTGGTCCAGCGTACGATAATAAGTAAGTAAGTAAGTAAGTAAATGATTTATAAAGCGCCAAAGTCTCAGAAAGAATCAGGGCGCATAATGATAGTTCGCTGAACTTATCTAAGTTGAGTTGAGTTACGTGGGCAATTCGAGTTTACTACGACGCCGACGAGACCAAACTCAACTCGGTAGAATCATGCGCTGGCGACTTTGGCACATGATGCTTTAATGAGAGTTCACTGTCAAGTGTTAAGCCAAATTCCCAGACACTTATATCACAGCGACAGGCTTGATGGCTTCCATGTTAATAGTCCATGTCCCTTGACAACCTTTAGAAGCCTATTAAATATCAAGGTCATAAGTCAAATGTCAAGGTCACATAGGTTTTTGTGTGTTTTTTGTGTGCAGGATAGGCCTAGTGCTTGAACAAGTTGGCATATGGATTCACGGAATGTCATTCGCTAGATGGCGCCATTTTGTTACTGCCCTTGGAAGCGACTAAGGTTACCCATAGGCGGTACTTAACATTAAAAGTAAGTAAGTAGCCTGCATTTGTAGCGCGCCATATGTTTGAATTGTAAGCCCGGGTGGTAGCAGTTAGCTGATGGCGGTGTTGTGAAGTTTTGAAGGACAATCTGGTGTTTAGCCGACCGTGCTTAAGTACAGTCGAGGTATTGGCATGGTTGTCGTCCGTCTGTCTGTCCATCTGTAACGGATGTACTGCAGTAGGGAAAAACTTTTCACACGAATAATTAGTTATGTGTGTTCAATTTAGGCATGCGAAATTTCAGCTTCTAGTGCAAGGGTAACATTTTCAAATTGGGGTTGAATGAAGGGGGTAGGAAATTCAACGGAAAACTGGCCATATCTCGGAAACAGTGAGAGATAAGAAGTGCCATACGCCTTGTTAAATACGATGAAAATCATTGACCTTGGATGACTATGAATGTCACTGACAACCAGTACGGTCGGCTATCCTAGCGACAGCTGGGCTTCTTGTATTTTATTTTGTCCCATGATACATGTATATGTGCGAGGCGAATGTTGATTGAGTGTTCTATGTGTCCTACTTGTTAACTGCCGGAAGATGCAGTCCAGTCACTTGCTGCAGATGGCGCGCGGTCGGTCAATGAACCGGTGGCGAGAGTTGATGATCAGATGCTGCAGCCTGCTGGAGTGAATCGTCGAGGCCGACACCGGCTGGATGCCAGCTGTTGGAGGACTCCTCAAACAACGTAATTAAATTTGATGACAGGTTTTATGTCGGGCGGCAGCTCAATGAACGTGACGCATTCGCAGCGCTGAAGACTGACTAACTGAGTTGAGTGTTCGCGGGGTGCATCCAGTGTGTATCGGCGCACACTGTCTTCCCCACCTCCAGCGCTCCTCACTGACATTTTGTGAATGTCGTGCGGCAAGAACGTCGCTGACCACGTGCTGACATTGACAATAATAGGCACCGCTTGCTCACCTCGGATCAGTGAAAACTGTCACACTTGTCAAAGTGGCAGTGTAGAGGTAGGTCTGGGCATTAGCCTACTAGCATTTAGCTCAGCTAGTTCTACTTTGTTAGTTTACTCACGTAGAATTTGAATGGCTACTTTATCCAACATTGAATATTATGCTAGTATAGGCCTACGAGTCCATGGCTTGAAGCTCGCCCGTTCTTTAGCTCGCTGACGGTCGCGAAGACTTGTTTCATGGCCAATTCGCACCTGGACGCCGACGCAACTCAACTCAGCTGTTGAGTCGCGTCGGCGTCGTAGGTGTGAATTGGTCATTAGGGACGGTTTATCAGCACGCGTCGGTCGTCTATCTGTCTGTCGCGTAGTGTTTCCTCGTCGTTTAACTGTGGAGAAGCTGCGCCTACTGACTGGCCGTCTCGAAGTACACTGTATTTCATAAAAAGGACCCCTTCTTCTTTCTTTCATAGTTCATTCAAATGTTGATCAATTTACACGAAATTTTCACCAGTTGTAAAGAAATACTAATTCAAAACTTTTCAACAAAATATGGCTGTTAGTTAAATATACTTTGCTAGTCGTGACGTAACGCAGGCTCATAATGTGTCGTCAGTACAAGCTTGCTTGTCTCAACCGGTGCTGTCAGTTGCTACCCTGCTTTGATGGTGAACTTAATCTGGTTCGCTGATGAAAAAATGGTCATCATGTCAGCACTACGCAACATGGGGACATGAAACCAGGTGTCTCACGAGCTAGAAACTCAACCATCTCGCAATCACTGTGTGCTGGTGCACGGTCTTGCTAAAAGCTGCAACTAGCAGCAAAAGTCAAACTATTCCCCAAATGCGTGAAAGCAATTGTTTTGGGTGATTTTGTGGTTGCTATGATAAAACTTTAACAATTTGCAATCAACGAACCAGATAAAGTTCACTGTCGAAGCAGAATGGCTATTCAGCAACTGATGAGATGAGCAAGCTTGTACTCACGACACATTATGACGTCAATATTACATCACAACTAGTAAAAATATTTAATCAACAACCATATTTTGCTAAAATATTTTAAAATAGTAGGCCTATTTCTTCGGTTACAACTGGTAAAAATTTCGTGTAAATTGATCATTATTTGACTGAATTATGAAAGAAAAAAAGGGTCTCTTTTATGAAACACTGTGTACACTGTGTCAAAAAACATCCCCGACATTTTTGACTGTAACTTGAAAACCAATAATAATATTTTAATAATCTTTGGCAAAAAAAAATTTCTGACACAATTTGCCATCAGACGACCATTCAGTTTTCACCTCACCCAGCATTTGTTTCTGCACTACCTGGGAAAAACACAACCAGCGAAATAGCACTTTTTATCCAATGCGATATGATAGTTTATTTAACATAACGCATAAAAACACATTTTGTTCACATTTCTGACATTTTGGCTGACAACTCATCCAGTTGTCCATTCCATTTTTTAACTGCCTGCAGTAAAATTGCTTGAAAGTGTTTGCCTACTATGCGAACACAGGCAGGAGACGCTTTCTCCATTTACTTGACAGTAGCATCGATAATGTTCTGCTCCATGCAGACCAATGCAGGCTCTACCAGTCACTTCTGACGTTACAAACATTCCTAAACTTCATCTGGCAGACACACTGCTGCAAGACAGTCAAATCTTGTAATAGACCTGCTGTTGAGGCCCACAAATTAGGACAGATGAAATTTATTGATGTTTTTCCAATTATTTAAAGCATATTATGCTTAGTCTGCTTTTTCAAGGTAGTGCAAAAGCAGACGTTGGGTGAGGTGAAAACTAAAACACTTATTTAATAGCCAGTTGTGTCAAAAATATTTTTGGCCAAATATTATTAAAATCTGCTAATCTTTGTTCAAGGTACGATCGATAATGTTGGGGATGTTTTTTCAGGTTTTCTGTTTCTTTTAACGCATATTTCGCTTGATCTGCTTTCCCTAAGTAGTGCAGAAGTATACACTGGGTGAGGTGGGACCCTGAACGATCATTTGATGGCAAATTGTAGCAGAAATATTTTTACCAAAAATTATTAAAATCGGGTAATTGATTTTCAAGTTACAGTCGAAAATGTCGGGGATGTTTTTGAGACACAGTGTATATTCGCCAGCGTTTCGATATTTTAGTTTAAACTCGCAGGATGAGCCGCTAGTCTTGTGAACAGTTATAGTAGCTAAGGCTTAGTTAGTATCTTTGTCTTTGACCCTGCCACTGGCTTCGTGGGTCTACGAACTGATCGAATCGCTACGTTATTCTTAATTTCGTCGATTAACTCAACCGACACAGGTGCGTCACAATAGTGTTGTGCACAGGTCAGCGTGGAACAGCAGAGCTTGATGAAATTGGTCCGGCTAAGCATAACCGTACAGAGTGAGTTGCGGAGGCAGATATTGTCTCTGATACTTGGCAGAAACCATCAAATAGGGTGGAATTTGACCAGCATGTTGGTTCTGTTCAAACAGCGTTCCTAATCAACGACGACTAGCAATGCATATAGATGCAGATCTGGTCGATTGAAGCAAAGCGTCGTCTTTTGTCATGATAATACATCTTCTCACCAGCTTTTGTGCAGAAAATTGCCAGATTAGTTGAGACACGAGGAAATAGATCTAGCGGGTCTGCAACAAGTTTCAGACTCTTTTGACCTAAAACAGATAGTCACCTAGACGAAAGAATAACTGTGCAAACTAGGCAATGCACCTCATGAATAATAGGTCCGCCAAAGAGTTAGCGATGAATTTCTGCATTTTTTATGCTCACGACTTGCAAAAGACACGGTTACAGACCCGGTCTTCGATCAAATGATCAGTTTAGTCAAAGACGGCATCGCACTGCGGTAAATCATAATCATCTTTTTTGCCGAACATCTTTAAACTATTTTTACCTTCAAACTATTCCTACCTGCACATTATTACACTGCATTGCAAGGTAATCAGTCTAGAATCTGGTGACATGCCCATGCCATTTTGGTACAATATGAAAGTGTGACAGGCAGACAGTCAGACGGATGAACGGACGGAAGACGGAAGGACTTATAATAGCCCAATACGTAGCACAGTAATCCAATAAGTGCCTGTTCTTAATAGGCAATACTCTGACAATCGAACAGTGCAGATTGCGCAGCTCAGTGGATGCTTCCATTTTAACCCTGTCACCATTCATCACGCGTGGATTGTACGCAGTGTACCGGTGCGGAGCATCCGTGGAGCTGCAATATTACAGTCATAAATTTGCTAGGCTACTATTAGCCACTCTTACGACTGCACGGCTTTGTATTCAGCTGTTTCTACCGAGAGGCTCGCCAACGACAATCTCACGACTGTCTCTTGTCGGCGTCGTCTTACGGCGCAATTAATAATAACTGAGCAACACCTGACCAGAATGCAGTGTACACAGAATGACCCGAAACAATTCGTCTTCCTGTCCGGTCCCATCTTGTCATAACATAATATTCAGCCGAACGCTGATTATGCCGCTTCGCGTAGGCCTATCCATTGATCACTCCACTCCAAAGCGCACATCGGCGAATATTTGTACAGAGATAATAAGACTGTTATAAAACCAATCTTCGTAAATCTCAGTGGTGACAGTCGGCTAATTGATTCTTAGGTGGCGATAGGTAACTTGTTAGCCGGCACTGGCGCCTGCTATTGCAACGAACGTTACAATAGTGTCATCTGTCCGTCCGACTATGCGTCTGGTCGCACTCTTGCTCCCTGCTAAAGCCGATGGACGGAATGCTATTCATCAGGGACACTCGTGTGATCTGACGTAACGTTCTGACAGACAAAAGCCATGTTCCCCACGAGGGTGATTTGAGGCTTTAAAACCCAGTCCATATCTGCATTGCAAATTTCGGCCAAACGGTTACAGACAGCAGAATTGACAGCCTATGAAACAGCAAAGCTCGTATTGACCGCATACGGCTTCCCGGAATTTTTACTAAAATAGCATTTTCGCAGCGATGCCGTTTAACGCCAATTTATTTCTTTTTGTCTTTTTATAATTTCGCTATTACCGACGTAAAAGCCGCCTACAATCTACAGTTCAAAGC
>Ga0056128_1003744_pt1 | contig 18833 bp, 18 predicted proteins | sample WorMetLIZISLAND2_FD_71113 | JGI IMG/M metagenome (GOLD analysis project Ga0056128, IMG submission 71113) | Marine gutless worms symbiont microbial communities from Max Planck institute for Marine Microbiology, Germany - Olavius geniculatus... ... | reverse complement strand
CTGACCTGTAGGTCGGTCAACAAAAAAAGGTATATATACCATAGAAAAATTTTCGTTATATTTCACCCATTTGCCGAGAAGCCCCCAATGGACGGATTTGCACGAAATTTTGCACGGGGGATCGACTCGCGGACGCAATCACCTGTTTCAAATTTTGTGTCGATCGGTTCAGGGGTTTCGGATCTGCGCGGGGTCGAATTTTGCCATTCTCCATTTACTTAGCCGATCGCCATTAACACAGGGCTGTGCTACCGCACGCCTGTGATGGGCAGTTTTATACGTTTTTTCGGTGGACATCAAAATCAACGACCTTGAACAACATTGAATCTTAAAAATAAGGCGTTTAATTTTTTAGTGATTTTGGGCCACAATGCACATACCAAGAGTAAATTGCGCCAAAGACAACTTGCTTGTAAATATTTTCAGCATTTAACTAGATTTTAACAGTTTAATTTTCGACCCCTATAGTGCCCTTTCACAAAGCGTGATTTCTGCTATTATTACTAATTTAGCGTAAAAACGGCCGCACATAAACATGGGCTTGCTGCTTAAACCTAATGACTACTGACCAGCTTTCCAGGGGTACTTATGTTGATGACCCTGAACGATTCTGAAATTCAGAAAGCGGGCTTTTGCTGATTTTTTTCGCGATTTTAGCCCACGGCACACTTTTTTAACAGTAAATTACGCCAAAAATACTACAGATAGACCAGAACAATTTACACATAAAATTTGCAGCGTAAAACGTAGATTTTGACTCTGCGTTTTGACTTTTTAGGTTCAAGGAGTCCTCCGTATGGAGGCGTCAAAATTTGGGTACCCTTTCAAAACACATTGTTAGTCTTATTTTATTGCACCTCACGTGAGCTTTGCTTAGATTGATTGTTATGATAGGTGGCAGCGCCAATTGGCAATTGCATGTTTTGGCTGAGGGTATAATAGCCTTAAGTCTCCCTTTTTCTGGGGTCAGGGACCCAATCTAACACAGTGTGTCATCGGACCCTACAAGTGTATACCTGCTAAATGGCATGCAAATCCGTTGAACAATTTAAGCAGAGTGCCCGGATGTGAAGGAGTAGACAGACGACAGACAGACAGACCACGCTACAGAGAAACGGGTAGCTGTACAAGCGGAATCGTCTGTGGTAAAGAAGTTCGACTTAAAATGCAGTTAAACGACTTAAAACAAAGTATTAAAAAGCAATCCTCATGTATTGTCATAGTATAAAATGCAACGAATGAAATGCATAAAACGTTAGCGATTTTTTTTTTAATTTATGAAAGTTTATTTTCTCAAGACAAATATGTTCAACTTTAAGGTAAATAACCTTATTACCTTATTAACTGCAATACTAAATGTATAGATGTGGTTTGTGCTAATTGTCTTGAAGAGCTCACCTTTCCTCTATATCTAGAAATTTTGAGACAAACTGTTCTTAAGTTATAAAAAACTTGTTTATGTTTATATTGTTTCCGTTTTTATTCCCCGTGCTCGTACGTTTACAAGCATTAGCATTAAAATGCCAGAATTCTGGAAAACATGGAACTCTAAGTTTAAAAAGAATGTAAGTAAACAGGTGATTATTAATGGTCATACTGATGACCTTGCGGTTGCAAAAGAATTTACGTGTCATTTTAGTAATGTCTAGTATCAATCCACTGATGATGCTGCTAGCAGAAAAGCCTTTGTGAGTGCACGAAATGAGCATATTTCGTCCCGGACCATGTCAGACCTTTTAGTGTTGAATAGTTTTCTGTTGAGCTTATTGATCAGTGCTTATGTAAACTTAAAATGGGAAAAGCTGCAGGTCCAGATGAGCTGTCTGCGGAGCATTTGCGGCAAGCACAGCCGCTGTTGACTATGCATCTCAAGTTGCTTTTCTGTTTAATTGTCAAGCACTCATATGCACCTGAAATGTTTGGCAGTGAAGTTTCTGTACCTCTATTGAAAGATAAGCCTGGCAGTGTGCATGATATGGACAATTACCGTGCTAACACATTACTGCCTGTAATATCCAAAGTGTTTGAATTGGTTCTGTTAGCTGTTTGTGAACCTGGATTAGAGTCTGACTCCTTACAGTTCGGGTTTAAACACAATACGGGATGTAATGATGCAATTTTTTTTACTTAAGTCAGTTATTCACTATTTTGTTGATCGTGGCAGTTCCGTCTTTATTGCATCTTTAGATATCAAGAAAGCATTTGACCGAGTAAATCACTACAAATTGTTCAGATCGCTATTGTTTGCTGGTGTGCTTCTTATTGTTGTTGACGTGCTAAGTAATTGGTACAGCAAACTGTTTTGTGTAATTAAATGGAAAGGTTCAGTGTCAAGACAGTTTACGGTAGGCAGTGGAGTGAGGCAAGGCAGTTGTTTGTATCCAACAATTTTTAATGTTTTTATGAATGCTTTTATTGTTAATCTTTAAAAAAGTGATATTGGATGTCATATTTTAATTATGTTTTGTAGATGTCTACTTTATGCGGACGATATTTTACTTGTGTGCCCTTCAATTAAAGGTCTTCAACTTATGCTCGATATATGCTCCCATACTGCTGGTAATCTATCTCTTCAGTTCAACTGTAGCAAATTGCACTGTATGGTAGTTGGTAAAGAGCTGCTATAAAACTGCAGAATATGTTTTCATATACTCTGGTCTCAGACAATTAAATATCTGAGTGTACATATTGCCTCAGGAAAAAGTTTTGATGTTAACCCCATGAAACGTTCATTTTATGCAGTGTGTATTTCTATATTTGCAAATGCTAATGGTCTAGATGAAATAGCTCTGTGTCACTGCAAGAAGCATACAGCCTATCTGTTCTCATGTATGCAGCTCCTGCTTTACATTTTAGTGCGAAGCAGACCACAGAGTTGAATGTCTGCTGAAGTATGGTCTTCCGCAGAATGTTTTCTTATAATAAATACGAGTCCGTTCGAGCTGTAATTAATGGCTGTGGCAGATTTGACGTGAAACATTTAATTTTACTACGTAAAGTTATGTTTTATAGGCGTATATTTCTTGATAACAGTTATGTACTACATAAGTTGTTTTGTGCTTTGTTGTCGACTGGCAGCCTACATGACAGTTGCATGATGTCAGTTTTTACAGCCAGTGCAGTTGAAAAAAAATTATGTCGATTTTAGATCAAGAATGAACTGACTGCTGTTTTATTTGTACATTTTCTGTTTGTCTGTCTGTCGGATTTTGGTGTTTTTACTGTATTTTATTGCTCGGATATAATTATGTACTGCATTGTATCTGCAGTTGCTCATTAACATGTCAAATCTGAATAGTGACTACCAACTGCTAAAAATCTGTCTGCGATCGTGGCAAATTTATCGTGTTTTAAACTCACTGTGAAGTATATGGCCCATACGCTAGGTGTCTCAGTCAATCTGGCAGTTCGTGTGGTGAAGCGGCAAGCTCAGCAGAACGGTGATGCGCACCGACGTGACGTGGGCGCTGCAAACTAATTCCGGCGGCTATAAATGTGCTGTTCGGGATAAGGGTTCTTCAGCGCGCCTAATTGCCGTATGGCCAAGCGATGAATTTGTGTGACGTGCTGCGTAGCCGCGGCAGATGCTGCTGCAGGCGATTTTGTCCACTTTAGCGAAAGCATCACGAAATTGCGCAGATGTGAATTTACTGACTCTTACCAACACGACTTATCGGGCCTAAGTGCGACCCCTGCCAGTAGTGATAGGCTGCTTGATTGTCGTGATAAGATATCATTAACCGTAACACGTTTACGATAGCCACGACACAGTTTTTACTGTCCGAACTAAGATAACCATTTTATCTAAAAACGAAACTAAAAATTGGTTTTCTGATTTTTTTCTGTTTTAAAATTCTTGCTAACTGATGGTTTTATTTTGTCGTAATTTAAATTATTTTGTTAGCTTGCGATGACTTATTCTGGCGAGTCTAGCTAAAATAAACTTTTCGGCGACAGCTAAGCAAGATATTATCAAATTTCAGTTTTTCTGTTTTCTTAAGACTTTAGCGAATTTGTTAATTAAGACCGAAGTAATGCGGTAAAACGCGAAATCGTTGATCGGAGCCGCCACTTGGTAAGCAACTTCCAGTTTTCACTGGAGCTTGGAAGGAAGTTTTACTTCTAAAAGTTTTTCTTTCCCGAGAGAGGGGTTAGGGACCTCATAACAGAACTTATTCTTGCGCCCACGAGTGTACCTGACAATTCTGTTAAACGGTTTAAGCAGAGTGCACGAAGGTCACAGAAGACAGACAAACACACTATAAATGTGCTGCTCGGGATAAGGGTTCCAGCTAAAGCGATTCCGCTTGATGACGCTTGATGACGCAGATGGCACAAAAATGAAGAGTCCTTGTATATCTGCCAATACAACTACGTCAGCAGCGGTTGATGAAAATCTGCTGAACAATCTGAACATGCCATTAGCGGATGTCGACGCTAATGGCATATTTCGTGACTCCTACAATACTGTTGCGAAGCGTAAATTCGCAGGTCAATAGCGTGGGGCAGGGGGTGGTCGCGCAACATAGTTTGGCCAGTAAATTTTACGAAATAACAAAATTGATGACATGCGTTTGTAAGTCAATTACCTTATTAATATAAAAACTTCTGCGCGAACAGTATTTCCACTGGATGCATGCGGTATGTGTTTTATTATGCCGTCGTCACAATAGGCCGCATTATGGGTTTTGTCTGTCCGTCCCTCTGTCCGTCTGTCCGTATGTAACTCAACAAGAAGCCCTGCTGTCGCTAAGATAGCCGACCGTACTGTTGTCCGTGACCTTTAAGGTCATCCAAAGTCGATGATTCTCATGTCATTTAAAAGCTAATATGGCATTTACTGTTAGTGATTAATAGTAAATAAATGTACAAAACATCAGTTTTTACACTTGTTAACGGCGACATGCAATGACTGACACATCGAAAACAGCAAAAATCATAAAAAAGTGATATCACTCATCATCACATCGTCTAACTGTCAATAGCGTCTCTTTTCTACGCAGGACCGGAATCTGACCAAATTCGACTTAGTGATCCTTCAGAGCTGCAGTGATCAGTCGTCGTTTAAATGTAGTATAGTGAAATTTTTAACGACTGCGTTACTGAAAATTTCTTGCTTAGTATTCAGTGAAAAATTTTTTTAAATCAGTCAATTTTTAGTAGCAAAGATATAAACAGACGTCTATGGTGTGTTGTAAAAATTTTGTTTGGGGTGCGTTTGTGTACTTGTACGTTTTTGCTGACCTGACTAAGAAGTCAATAAATACATGTACATGTAACCTAAACAATGACGTCATCATAAGTATTTTTGACATCATTTCTGGCTTTGAGAAAGTTATTTATACAACTCAGATGTCGTTCGTTTTTCTGCTTTCGTTAATTGTAGGCTTTAAATAACACAGATTAGAGCGGTTGCGAGATCTTTCTCATTAGGATATGTAAATTTGCATAAATAGGGTAATTATTTTTGCCGCTTGTCATAAAGTTTCAACCAGATGGACAAAATCTGTCAAAATTAGCCATATTTGGACAATCTTCTGACAGTTAATTGTGCAGGCTTTCCAAAATAAAAAACGCATAAGCCTTATTTAACAACATGTTCGTTTAGTCGATGTAATTATAAATAATATTGCCCTGTATGATTTTTATTATGCTCACAAAATCAAATTTTTGCCATAAATTCTTTATGATAAAAAATAAATTCCCGCAAAGATTTTGATTTTTATCTTTACCAATCTTTGCAGTTACGTGAGCAGTAGACCTACGCGTCAGAGTTGGACATGTTGAAGTAAGTCATTTAGAAGCCCAATTTAGCGCAAAATTGTTGGACTCCACCCAACCCACTGAAACATCACCAAACCCAACCCAAACCATCAGCAGCACCCAGCATGACTTGAAGCCAACACACCAAATGACCAAACTGACACTTGCAATGCGTTGCGTGTCATCCGTTCATTTGCTTTTACGAAGACAGAGCAGTCCAAGAAACAGTTTTACATCTATGCAATAGTTTCACAGTAGGCCTACAGTCCTGCGTCAATGCCCCATTTGAGAAGTTTAACGATTCCACTTTATTAGCAGACAATGTTGACTTTGCGTCAGTCGGTGTCCACCCTGAAAAGTCACTTTCCGACTCTGCCAAACTGCTAAATGGACGGCACACTAAAATTGGAGTACGCCAGTGTTCTTGATATTCGTTCAAATCAATGAAACCACAGTTGCTACATGCTATGCCTGTCCGGTAGTTCATACAAGTCTATGGCTCAGCGCACACAAAACGCGCTCGTTTACAGCATTCGTGTTTTACAAAGTTTAAGGTGTGGTAGGATATAACATTTTTTCGTACATTCTTCATGAAGTGCGCGGCGCACTTCGCGAAGAAAGGGCGATTGTGCGCCAGTAAAAAAATTAGAAAATTGATTAATATTTAGAACAGTTGTGGACAAAAGTTTGGTGACATGTTTTTGACTTACTGTGCATACAACTGTTCTACTTCTACGAAAGAAGTTAGTGTCGTTTTCACTTTGCACTAGCTGTTAGCATCGTATTTCCATGTAAATTATATTGTCACACTTCCCGCAGTTAAAGGAAACAATGCTGAATTGACCCTTTGCAGACTGAAAGTGATGTTTCCATAACAATAGAGTATAAATAAATAGAATTTACTCATTAAACTTTTTAGTAAGATATTGCGTCTGCGAAATTAAAAGACAAGACTTGTTTGTTGTCGTAATTAGTTGATTTCTAGCTTTACATAAACTTTTGAGTTAAAACGGTTACTAATAAACTAATAAACTTTTTATAAGAAATTATTCGTTGAAGCAAATAAAAATTGTTTCGAATGAGATAACAAATGTTGCAGAAACGTCAACATATCAACAAATAAATGTGGTAATTTACGAACTTTTTTTACCTATAGCTGTACTGCATTCAACTCAGAAATGAAACGAGCTAAATTTACTCTTTACAGTGGACTGGAAAGTGTAAAAAGTTGCTGTTGCTGTTGCGACGGAAGCAGCAGTTGTTGTGCTTGATTTCGTTGCGCGGCTGACGACTTCGTGTGCGTAATTACACACGTGTGGTTTCCATCCAAAGCACGCAACGTACGCAACACAATAATCGCAGCCGACGCAACGAGCGCTTCTATCATTGGATTTAACCGTTGCGTTCGCTGCTTTTTTGCGTATTTTTCCTGCGTTCAGTGAGTCCATTTTGTTCTGTTACGTTCGTTATGTACTTTCTCGCGTTCGCTGCGCACGCTGCGTGCGTTACGTTGGATGGCAGCTCCGCTTACGCTGTCCGTCGTCCGTTCCGCGCTATAAAACCACCGACCGACTTGTCTGCAGCGCATAGGCGGCACTGATTGAATCGACAGAAATACACTCATCGACGCTTGTGGATCGCGTTGCTTTCTACGTCGGAAAAGCGCGAGTGGGTAAGCTCAGAGGCTTTTGTGCTATTTTATGCGATAATATTATCTTTTTGGTTTCGGTTTGAATTCTTCGTATTGTGTTGTAAGTAATGTACAACAAAAGCCGCAACGCAGCTATTGAAACAGGGCATCACTGTCCGTCTCTGGACGTTGCTATAGTATTGAGTCTCAACTAGAAAAGTGTGTCGGTCCAGTGGCGACATAATATGCGACTCTCGCCTACAGCTTCAAAACCTTAACGTAAACTTTTAGGCTGACCTTAACGTTAAAAAACTGAAAATTGGCGCACCGATTACACTTTCTGCGGGGATCGTTTACAAAGACTCGGGTTTTTTTTATGCCATTTTGTTTTTAAGTAATCTGTACGGAACCGAGAGGCGGACGAACAGACGAAAAGTCGAGACACGCAATGTGGTTTATTAAGACGGCCGTACAATAAGCAACAAGTAATTAATCAGCACTCGGCAAGCTGAAAAAATTGAGAAATATTTCTTCATCGAAACATGAATGTATTATGTTTTATTTCACATGCAACCAGGTTCAAAACGTTTGCATTGCACGATGTCTTAAGCTAAAACATTGTGCAAAAAAATTTCCCCGAAGGAGCTACGTGCATGAACCTAACTGCTTTATCGAGAGTTTACTATTAACCATATAAGAGCATAATGTATATTCCCGGTCTTTTCAGCTACCTTATCAACGTGCTTGTTTTACGGCACAGCTTCATTACGTTTCTGAAGCATGCCATCTTACAGTTCCTTCCTGGAATGCCTTTATTGTCAAACGCTCAGTTGCTGTAAAACCAGCGTTAAAAGACGCGCTATAGGCCTGCGTCCCTGTGATCTTTCCTCGTTAGCTTTCATTAGCCTTCGTCGTCGTCGTTGTCGTCGTCGTCTTAAGGTCGCAAACCAAAACCGATCGTTAAGCTAATGGTCGAAAACCGACAAACAATTTTGGTCTAATCGCAAGCCATCGTTGTCGATAGACTATTTAGCCATACTATAGGCCTATAAGCAGGCCTACTACATGCAGTGCATGTAGAGCACAGAGTGCTATATCGCCGTAATTTGTTCGTGTGTTCGTGTGTAACGTTGGCGTATCGTGGCCATATGTCGTGGCTTTTAGTGTGCTTGGAAAGTAATCGCATGAATAACTAGAAACACGTTCTGTGGAACGAGGTATCTGTCCCATTGCCACGCTATATAACACAGCAGCTGGGTATAAGGGGGTAAATGCAAGCAGGGCGCAATTATCTTTGACGGGGACAAAGTTGTAGTCAATTTTGTCCCGAAATTCGTTGCCATGGCAACAAGAGTCGGCAGGCAAGAAATTTAAATGACACCATCGGATAGCCCGGGCCCGAAAATAGGGGTGTAGGTAAAAACAGCGCGCAATTATTTTTCACGGGTTGCGAGTTATATTTAATTTTTGTCCCAAAATTCGTTGCCGTGGCAACAGGGGTCGGCAGGGGAGAAATTTAAGTGACATTATCGGATAGCCTGGGCCCGAAAATAGGAAGTAGGTGCAAACAGTGCGCAATTATCTTTTACGGAAACCGAGTTATACCGTTTTGAAATCTTCATTGGCTGTAATGCAAAATTTTGCAACGTTTGAATGGTTGCTATGGCAACAGATGTTGTTAGGGGGTAAATTTAAATGACACCGTTAGATTGCTCGACCCCGAAAATAGAGAGTAGGTAAACACAGCATGCAATTATCTTTTACGGGGACCGAGTTATACCGCTTTGAAGTCCCCATAGGCCATAACGCAAATTTTTAAAAATTGGAGTAAAATAGGGTTAAGTTATCCGATTTTTATCTCAAACAAACTCGATCTTACTTTTCGGGCCCCGAATCACTCTGCAAAAATTCATCAAGATCAAATCAAAATTGCGGCCGTAGGAATGTTTACAGACGGACAGATAGAATGAGAGAATGACAGAAGTGATTTTTACGCGCAACAGCAGCTACTGCTGTAGCGCGTCTTAGCCATCGCATTTCTGTCCGTTTGTCCGTCTGTCTGTCCGTCCGTCTGTCACACGGGTGGATCAGTCAAAAACGGTGCAAACTAGGATCACCAAATCTTCACTATCGGCTGCCTGAAAGACTTTAGTTTTGGGAACCGTAAAGTTTTTCCATAAGTTCTGAAGGGGTCATCCCGAACTAGGGTGCTAAATGAGAGGGGTAGGAAAAATCTGCGATAATCAGTCGATATGGCGTTGCCAGAGCGAGATAGTGGCGCCATCTGGTGAGTGATTTTGTTTTACTGGGCCTTCTGTGAAACTGTAGCCAAAAGCCGTACGGTTGAGATCTACGGATAAAGTCTGTGGATCACTAGCGTACAACGGTGCACCGCTTTTGCGCGTTCACCTTTGCGTTAGCAGGGCTTTTCTTGTATAATCTGTCCCATGCTATGTTATAGCAATAGAACAGGTAACTAGATGGCGCTCGTAAGAGTGCATTATCTCCGCCAATTCGTGTACACAGACAGACACATACACACAACGACCTACAAAACGACCAATCTCATAATCTCCTCCAATGTTCACTTCGTTCCATTGGCGGAGATAACTAGCTTGAGGTCTGATCACTCCAAAGAGCCCGACATCTGCGAGCAAGTCGTACAGAAAAAAATCCAATTACGGAGTCATGAAGACATCGCTGGCAGTATAATTCAGTTAGGCTACTCGACTCATCCTGTTCGCACGAGTAGCAAATCGACACAAATCGACTCTGATTGGCAGCAAAGCAGAAACGTTTCTACTGCAGTGGGTCTATAGCCAGTAAAATGGTAGTATTATCTGTAAGGCCTGTGCGTTGGTTAATATTACGGGTACGGCTGTCGATTTCGAATATAGCCCTATTTCTGCCGGTGAGAAAAAGTGATCGCACGTATTACTTACTGCGAATACATAACTCTGCAGAGAGCCTGAAGGTTGATATTGAGATAGCGTGAGACTGTGGATTACTGATGGGGTGTATAATAGACCATGGACAGCGACTGTCGATGAAGTCGAGTCGTGTGAGGTCGAATAACGTATTACCAATAAGCAAATTGTGGGGCGTTTTATGACAATCAACAGAATGATGTTATTGCACATAGGCTATATATTGCTGGGGGCTGCTCTACCAGTGGTGGACAGATGTTGCAATTGTGGCATCGTCTGCTCGGAGTTGGCCTATTTAAATGCTAGCTATATAACATGCTGGACGACCGTTGCATCTAGAAGTTTATTAGTCAAAAAGAAACTAAGAAAAGAAGTTGCTTATACTTGCGTCAGTTGCACAGTCATTATATAGATTTATCTACACTTTAAGTTACAAACACACTACGTCTATAATAAACAAAGAAATACACAGTCATAAAGACAAAGTAACATAGGCATACGTATATAAAGTCAAAACCACTTGTAATTTAAAAAAAGCTTTGGTGTTGTCTTTTTCATGCAAAATAACAGTAGGAAAAAAAACTGGGTTAGCAAGCATTATGAAGGTCAATAATAATGCTCGCCAGTTCAAACGTAAGATCGAGACATAGATCTCGTATTTTTAAAAATGCGGTAAAGCGCCGTTATGTGACAACGATTATTGTCAAAACGATGTATAAGGCTAATTACGATCTCATAACTACTGTGTTAAAAATGCAATATTTAAATCAGACAAATCTTACATGATACAGAAGCCGAATAAGCCATAATGCTCGTTAACCCAGTTTGCTAATTTTGCCTTAAATGGCCAATTTGCATAAGCCAAATTCAGCCAGTTATCTAGCGATCTGTGACGCTGGGAGTCATCGTCAAATGACATGAGCCGCGTTGAAAATGGATGCAAAATGCGTGCCGATAGAGCTATAGTCGAGCGGCGTGACGCCTTAACGACAAAAATCTTCACGCACCGGTGCTGCTGGCAAGACAAGGAACGACCAAAAAATGAAAACAGTGACCCCAATACTATTTTAGCTTATGGTTCAAAGGTCCGTACTTTGCTTAAATCAGAGACCTATATCTCGATCTTACCAAATCGTTTTTTCATAAGAATTGTTTCAACCCACTGGCGTAGTGTTTTGCACATTCTCCAGGATAGGATGTAACCGAAGTGCTAGTTGTGCAGTTCTTTACTTGCAATTTGCTAAACGTTTGGTGACAGCACGTCGTAGAAATTTTAATACCAACTAAATTGAGTTAAATTGTAATAAAAGTGTTGTTAAAAATCCTGCTACACCTAAAATGCTTCGCTACACTTTCTTGTGAAATACGATATTGAAAAACAGACGTTAACATTTTACAACCATTGTATAGCCAAGCGTAAGCGGTAAAATATTTGATGATCACTGTATTGCAAAGTTATTGATTAATGTGTGAGTAAAATTAAATTAAAAATTGATTAGCATGTAGTGTATTTATTTTTTAACAAAACATGTGGTTTTCTTTTTGGACCACCGTGATATACTGCAAATGTAATAGGTGCTTACGTCATTTATCAGACTGCGTTCTAATCTGTGTATAATTATTCAGCTGTCACAAAACACTCATTGACGTCGTCGGCAGCAGCTGTCATGGATGAGACTGAAAGTGAGTCATCAGTGACGTCAGCATCGTCGTTGTTAAGAGACACCACGCTGCTGCCAGGCAACGAGTCGCAGCCTCTAAAGCTCACTTGTGCCGAGTATGTGATATACGTGGACGAGCTTCTGCGCAACATCGCACAATTGGTGCTTATTAACTATTATCTATAAAATTATCAAATAGTTGTCGTCCCGGTACTATTCGGATATGCTTACTGTTTTATTGTTCAGAGATGTTTTATTTATAATCTTCCTAGATGTTGCTGTTTTTTTTAACTTTGTTTACAAATGTGTGACTAACATGGCGAATTTGACTGAAACGGGCTTTGACTACCGGCAATATGTTTACTGTAGGGTTTGTGTCTTTGAGCGTCAACTGCTTAAGCTTACAGTTTTTTTTTAAATTTAAAAACGCTTGTGTGAAAACAACTGCCATTGTAGAGTATATCTATATACGTGTTACATACTCGCCCGGTCAACTGTAAGCAAGTTGCTGACGTACTTTGTGCTAGTGATAACTCAGCCTTCTATCCTCAGCGGGACGGTAAACGAGTAGTATAGCTTACCAAGCGTAAGCAGTAAATGCAGCTGACTTGACTGGAGTGGTGTATTGTCTGCGTGCTGCCCCGTGAATCCATTTGTCCGCTAGTGCAGTTTGATGCTTGTTTTATTCCTTACAATGCCGTTATCTCATGACAGTAAGCCGCCAGTTTGAAGCTGATCTTCTAAATTTAGTACCAGTTCATCGATCTGGGGCAGACTATTCTCTTTAGTTTGTGCTCGCTCTTTGTGCCGTTTGAAGTAACTATTGTAAATCGCTGCGAGTACTACAATAGTATACGAACCACATCTATAGCAAATGTAATAATAGTTGTAATTGGACGTTTTTAAAAATTTTTACTAGACGTTCAACGGTTTGTGTATAATAACCGTGATTTTCAATATTTACAGAAAAAATACTGGTTACCTATAAAACAACAGATTTTGTGTTAACTTATGTACGATTAACTTAATGTAGGCCTATGATGGCAAAAATATGGTGAATATGGAAAACTACTGCATCTTAAAACAAAAAATTTGGTCAATTTTCAACGAAAAAAGGGTTACAAAAATGAGCGTTTACAAACGCTTTTTTCCTTTATTTTTAAAATTACAAATGTCCTGACGTTAGGCCTACGCTTATGGTGTGATTAACTTTGCACGCAGGCGTCAGAAACCAGAGATCGTGAAAACCGCAGCATCGGCGACGCAGAAAGACACTATCATATCATCAGTCATATTGTCAACCGACACGCTGTACCCGCCGTCTGTTTCTTCGGTGTCGTCGGAAATTTTCTCAACTTGATCGTCCTCACCAGAAAACGACTTACGCGCAGGTAACACCGCAACAGCTGCACCCTTCCACTACCCATGACTCTTCGATGTCCACGCTTTCACTTTAGTTTTACCCCGTGGTCTCGAAAACTACCATATAGTGCGGCACAAAACATATAAATCAATCAATTAGGAATTTAACAGTAATTTGAATAATAAAAACTGCTGTCATCTAGGTCTATTAGCATGTTATTTTGTAAGACTCCCTCAATCGGTAGAGTTATCGAGTCTCAAATTTTTTATCTGACCTCTTATCGACATTGACTTTGATTTCGAGTTTTTTCGACCTTTGAAACATGATCGAGTTATCTAAGTTATCTTTGATCTCAGCTACATCGCAAACCACAGTTTGGTGAAATTTTGTCTATTGGGTTCTAAGTGCAACCTGTTTCCACTGCACAAACGGACGGACAGACGGACGACTGGAAAACATAGGCTAAAATTTCCGTCAATACATATTGGTGATAGAGGCATAAAAACATGTAAACCCCCACAAAATGTGTGGTGTTTTGTGATTTTTGCCGTTATGTCTGAGTTACTCTGGCTTTGCCATGCACGGTGCTGACATCTGGTGAACTATTAGCCGACGGCTATAGTCTTCAGAGTGATACAAAATAAAATGTTCGTATGAACACAATACAAACTACATGTTCGCAGCAACCGACGAAAAATGTCAAGATTTAAGCTTGCAATAGGAATATTTTTCGATAATTTTAAGATGACAGCCAACTGTTTCCTTGGACCTTGGACCTTGGTTCATCCTGCATTCAACTGGACACATTGGGCCACACTCCGACACCATCCGTATCTGCCAAGAGCTGCCACCTCTGCTTCTTCCCAGGTGAACCCCATCTTTTGTAGGTCTTTGTTGACTGTGCTCCTCCAGTTCACTCTTGGTCGACCTGGTCCTCTCTTATATCCTGGTACCTGCCAGTACAGTGCTTTCTGTGGTATGCGCTGATGATCCATACGCAGAACATGTCCAAGAAAGCGTAATCGTCTTTCTCTCAGTATGTTGTCCATGGTTCTGACCTCAGTGTTTGTTATCCTGTCTTTCCAAGAAATGCCCAGTATGCTCCTCTGCCATCTGTAATGTGTCGCATTTAGTCTTTTTGTTAATGTTGCTGTCAATGGCCGTACATCAGCACCATACGGAGAGCTGACAAAGTTATTGCTTCATATAACCTTGTCTTCACTCTCAGGCTAATGCTGCCCTTTTTCCAGATCTTTCTCATTTTATCAAACACTGCTGCTGCTTTTCCAATTCGTACATTCTTTTCACAGCTGCCGTTGGATGATAGATAGCTGCCAAGGTAACAGAAATGGTCTACTTTTTCCATAACTGAACCTGCATCCTGTATATCTGATCTGTCACTCCAGACACTGGTGGTCATCAGTTTACATTTCTCTGCATTAATGTATAGTCCGACTTTGTTGGCTTCTTTTGTCAAAATAAATGTTGTCTGTTGCATGCTGTTCCATGAGTCATCAATTAGTGCGATATCATCGGCGAAATCTAAGTCACACAATGATTCGTCATCAGACCACTTGATCCCTCCAGTATTGTTGTTCGTGGTCCTCCGTAGCATCCAATCTATTGCGATCGCGAACCACAGTGGTAACAATATACACTCCTGACGAACACCTGTTTCTACCTGAAACCAGCTACTTGTGTCTCCATTAACCCTGACTGCAGTGCTACTCTCCTCGTAGAGCTACTGAATGATTGTAACTATCCTTGTTGGAAGTCCATACTGCTGAAGGATTTTCCACAGTGCTGGCCGGTGGATGCTGTCGAATGCCTTGCGGAAATCAGCTTGTTGTTGTCGAAGTAACTGATCTTCTAAATAGCCATGAAGCCTTTGATGTATTTCATTGTTTGCCAGAAGTCGGCGAATGACAGCCAATCATGCAACAACGTAGGCCTAACTGTTGGTAGCCTAAATGCTAAGATTTTTGTTGTGTTTTTTTGAACTGAGTGTATCGGGTCTTAATGTTTATAGCATGAAGAATATGGAACGTTCAGTAAACAATGGACTGGTCGCTCTAGCCGTATCGGACTTATTTCTTTGTCTCGTCTACTTCATTGCATCTCTCTACGAGAACAAACCCAACTACGACTCACTCCTGGAGCTCTACATCACTACCTATAAAGAGGCATTTATCAACTTCTTTTTACTCGCCAGGTGAGAACGTTGCTTCCTTATTGCTAGGTAAAACCTTTGCTTACTTGCTGATCGAAATTAATTTTACTGCTTACAGTTTGCCAGTTAAGAGTAAAACACACATATGGTCAAGAAAGCACACATATGGTCAAGAAAGCAAGTTTAAAACAACTTTGTAATACATTTTGTTTTAGACGCCGGTACATGCGAAATAAGAGTACAAGACACAGACGAAAGAAGAACGCAACTAAAACAAAATTATCGTTGTATTTTTATGTCCGTTTTATATGTGCAGACAACCTAAGGCCATACACGTAAAAATAAAGCATTTTCTAAAAAAATGTTCTGCTCATGCTTTCGTCTGTCGTGCGTGTTGTGCTGTTGTTTCTGATACCGCTTGCTCAAACTGTGAAATACGAAATTTTTACGAAAGTCGTCATGTTTTGTCGAGTTCATTTTATTCGGACTCAGACTTGAAGCTATTGGACTCGGACTGGAACTAAGTGGACTCTCTACATCACTACAATAAATCCGTGACAAGTCGACGTGACTGGAGTATGTGCTTGTGCGTGTGTGTGTGATCAGCACGTGGTTGACGGTGATGATGGCGGTCAGTCGCTACATCGCCGTCTGTCATCCCCTGCATGCGCGCAGCTTCATCAACCAGCGTGGTACGCTCGTCACAATCGTCGTCGTCTGGCTTGGTTCGTTCCTCGTCAATCTGCCGCGCTTCTGGCACTACAGGCCCGAGACTCTGTCCTGTCATCGGCTCGGTATACCGGTCATTGTGACGGAGTCCGACTGCCACTGTGTCTACTACCACAAGTTTTCCGGCACTCTGTTCCGCAACTCTACGTTCAAGTCGGCTTACACCATCACCTGGGCGACTGTGGCTATCTTCGTTCCTCTGGTGGCGATGATCGTCTGTAACTGTCATTTCACAAGAACGTACATTGAGTCGTTTAGACGTAAGATATCGGGATCTTTAACGACTGCGTTAATACAAATTTCCTGCCGCGTATGTCAAGTGAAACAAATTTGACGAAAATGCTGTCCTCTGGTGGCAATGATCATCTGTAACTGGTGTCTGGTGCGCGCACTGCGACGTTCGTCGGCAATGCAGAAGCGCTGCTGTCGACTTTCATCCACGGCTAGCGCCAGACTCACCACCACTCTCAGTGATTCCGCGGTTGACATTCGTCTCATGTCGCATCGTGACGGAACATTCTCTTCGTCCAGAAGTTACGCGTCGACGCCGCCTTCGGCCGGACACCGTATCACTCCGACGCTTGTCGCTCTGGTCGTGTTGTTCCTGGTGCTCGTTGGACCGTCTGAGATACTCCAGTTCATCCAGGATTTTGTCATGACACCGCAGGTTAAGCTACGAACATTACTAGCGTTCCAGCGTTCTCGTTATTTTTTCCGCCACACTTACTGGTTGCTTGCTATGACTTCAGCTGAAAATCTGACGGCTGCGCTGCAGCAAAACAATATAAATATAAATTTGCGCATAACGTAATTCATAAAAAAGCTAACGCTTAACAGGAACGACAGGGATCGCAACTTAAGTTTTTGTACATAATGAATGTAAACTGATATATTTACTAAATACTACCGACATAGACCTATAGACTGCACAGCACACCACAGTAGGCTTAATGGGCGCCTAACGGAAAAATTTTTACCGATAAACAAAGCGCCTTAGCAAATTCTGCAGAGAATGCCGTTCGACAAGTGCCGGTGACGTGCAGTTGTTAAACAGCAAAATGTTGAAGTATAAAAATAGTTAAAAAATAGTTAAAAAGTTGAAATAGGCTATTGCCTATTGCTACTAGCTGTAACTATTTAATGCGGCATATTGTTCATTTCTTTTCGTTGTTGTTGACTATTGATGTGTTGCGGCCGGCAGTCTAGCTCTGGCGACAGGGCGGCGTACTTCCGATTCCGGTCGGCTGTTGACGTCACCAACTGTCTGCTGCTGACCAACTTTGCGTCGAACGTTATCCTCTACTGCGCCATCAACGCTCACTTCCGGCGAGTCGTCCGACACATCTTCTGGGTGCGTGTCTCGTCGCTGTTCCTGTGCAGAAACCGACGAGCTCTGACCACCCATAAGGGCGTCGAGGCGACTACGGTACTGATGAAACCAACCACCACTCAGAACGCAGTCATGATGAGAACTCACACTGTGGCTGATGTCGTTGAATTGTGACGTGCGTCGTGGCGACATCTCGCGAATGAAAATGTAGCTACACCGTGTCCGGGAGAAAAAGTATTTTCACCGTAACTTTGGCGAACTAAAAGTTACTTTTATAATTATCGGCAAATTTATGTCATCCCAAGAATCCACTTTACTGCAATATCAACAAACTATAGTACTTGCTGTTTGTATTAGAAGGTCATTACGTAGATTTAATGACGTCGTAATTATGACGTGATTGCAAATGCTGTTTTTTTCTGTATCCCGGGTAAAAAAGTAGGCCTAGATTTTTGATAATAGGCCTACGTTTAACAAACACAAGCGCATTTTTTTAACTTTCGGTAGGCAACATTAGAAAAGTACAGTGTAACTGCTAGTACACCGATAGTCCACCTCGCCTAATTCGTGCGGTTACTTTACCGTGTAAAACCGCGAACGCTGTTTGTGTTATTACTTAACTCTACACCGAAATAGACACCAAATACAGAAAAACGATTACGTTAACTCGTAGCTGCTTTATTTGTTAACAGCAGTAACAAAACTTGCTTTTAAGGCAACTTTGGAGTCAAAAATTAAGACTTTATTCAAAATGTGCATTGCCGCGACGCTGACGCATGCTGCAGAGATGACGTTGATAACGGCTGCTGCACAACGACGTTCCCGTAGTGCACACAACATGGCGATTATTTAAAGTTAGTTAGAACTTAGAAATTGTTGTCAAAAAAGTAAGTAATTTCTGTTTTTAATCTATTTGTTAAACTTTGTTGCATTTTTTATCAATTATTCTATTTTTTATCAGAAAGGCTCAACTCGATGTCACCTTTTCAAAAAGTGGCGTTTTTGATGACGTCATATTTATGTTAACAATACTTAGTGATGAGTAGGGCTGCCGCGGATACCCGGGTACCCGTCGGGTACCCGGGTAATAAACTACCCGGGTAATTTTTTACTACCCGGGTACCCGCATAGACTATTTAAAATTTAATTTATTTTTAATTAATATTAAATATTCCATTTATTTTACTAGCATTAGTTTTACATTTTTGAGAAATTTTGTTGTTTTGTTTGATGTTATTGTAACTTTTAAGTTTCGAATTT
>Ga0056128_1003743_pt1 | contig 18833 bp, 11 predicted proteins | sample WorMetLIZISLAND2_FD_71113 | JGI IMG/M metagenome (GOLD analysis project Ga0056128, IMG submission 71113) | Marine gutless worms symbiont microbial communities from Max Planck institute for Marine Microbiology, Germany - Olavius geniculatus... ... | reverse complement strand
CTTGTTAACGGCAACATTTAAGGACTTGCACATCGAAAACAGCAAAAATTACAAAAGGTGATATTATTCAGCAGCACATTGACACACAGTCAGTGTGATATCACCTTTTGTAATTTTTGCTGTTTTCGATATGCAAGTCCTTAAATGTTGCCGTTAACAAGTGTATAAACTAATGTTTTGTACATTTATCTAAATTAAATTGTGCCTTGACTGACCTTGATCAATTACTGACTGAATATTGCACAAACTTCGCAAAGCAAATTTTGTTTGAAGTCAAAATCTGCCGGAAAATGGACCCCATAACCTTTTTGATGGTGCCGATTGCCGGACTGAAATCTAATCACGGAGGTCGACAATGGTTGATTTGCATCAGGTAAAACTCAAACTGAACATATCTGACGATTTCATCTGAGAAAATTTTAAAATGTTGCCGAATTTGTATACTTGACACATTTGCTAACATGGATCATTAATAACTGTAGCAAAGAAATTTTTATTCTGTAAGAAAGCGGAAGCGGCAGAGGAGCTATATCGGCCGTTAGTGACACAAAGCATGTGTTCAGCGTGTAAGCGAGAAAATTACGGACTCTATACACACAGAAAAAAAGTTGACAACGTGTGACACGGCGTTTTGGTGAATTCTGCACACTTTGTCGACAGTAGAAAATAACTAAATGTCACAGTTAAAAGATGGATGGAAATTGCGACAAGAATCGTATAGCGAAGACTGTAATGGAACGGAAGCTAAATGTGTTTGGACATATTTGCTGAACGGGAGACGAAAGACTAATCAACAATGCCGTATTTGGGATAATGGATGACCAGTCGAGAGATGAGATTGCAGAAAATGTCCGGATGACCTTTGTCACTGGTGGCAGACAGACATTTAAAAGCTGCAGTAGAGAACCAAACAGCGAAGGCAGCATAAGCACATCTGTGGACATAAACATTATACAAGGTGGGCCAAAAGTAAGCTAATGTACTTTTTCCATGTTTTCGCTAAACATCAACCGATTTTTACAATTGTTTTCAATAGTGGACTTTGTAAAAAAAATTTGCTACTCAGCGGCATGCACATCACACTTATAATGTCGTTACACTACCCTGTTAAACATAAATATCTACAAACCAACGATATCGTACAGTCGCTCGATGCAACTTCGTCGATTATGGGCCAACTTGAAAAATATTCCACTGTCCAAAAGCTTACATATGTCCGTCACATTTACGTAGACTTGTTGAATAGCTTATTGTACTTTTCAAATAATTTGAACGATTTTACTGTGTATTAATTTTAATGCACATTAATGCTGGTTGATGGCTGCAATCTTGCTCCGTTAACAGCATGAGCGTTGTATTTCGATTGTGCGGCCATACCAGCTGTGTATTATTTTGCTGAAAAATAAAAACATACTTTGTAAACCATGTAAACCATTTTAACACTTACTATAACTTATTTTTCACATTTAAGTTAAAAGCTAAAAAATTTTAAAAGCTAAAAAATTTACCATTGCTGTAGACTTTTTGTCCATCATTCTGTAGATATTGTTCGTTTTCGGACATTAATGTTTTACAAGATAGTCTAGCGACATAAAATACAACAGCTTACTTTTTGGCACACCCTGTAAATGGGCAGATAGATACGAGAGTCGTTTTATAAATAAGTTTACAAAATAACGCCATTCCATTAATTCTTAATATAAGAAATTTTGAATTATACATTTGAACAACTTTTTTCAACAAACTTCTTGAAATCCATTTTACTCCAGAACTAAGTCCTTACTTATTCAGAGATCGTTTACACTTTTCAATAAAAGCTATAAAAATGTTTCCCGTATTATGACTATTGTTTTTCACTAGATTTTATCATTCTGTTTTTGAAGTTGATTTAAATGCTGATAAATTACAATTTTATATTAAAAAAATAACGTTGATTTCTGCCAAAATTAATGCCAATTAAATCAATAACAGCCTACGTTAAAATTAATGGCCATAAAACAACGTGGTCTCACTTTTTGGCCCACTCGCAATATGACTGTGAACCCTCCTGAAAAATACTACAGTACCATAGACAGACGGCGTTTATAGCATACCTGTAGCAGTAGGCTTTTGACGCAGTTCGATTATGAAACGTAAACCTGCAGTAGATAATAAGGACGTTATGTGATCCTTGTACTGTCAATGCTTGAAGGAGCGACGTCGGCTGATGACGTCTTCAACAGGCTGTTGCTGCTTTATAAAGCTTCCCACGCCGCGCCGCACCAGTTGCGGCGACTGACTCTGTGACCCCAGAAAAGTTTTCCCCTGGCCGACAATTTACCGGCAAAAATCCGCCCCGCCCGGCGGCTGGGGGAGAAACTTTCTGGGGGGGGGCGATCCTAAAATGGGAAGACTTTATGGGGCCGGCAATATTTTAATAAAAAAAGACATATGAAATGTGTGAATATCTCTCCTCGGGCGAATTTTTCACGGGGATACATTTTAATGTGACACCGGTTCTAACGCACTGTCCACACAGCAATGAACGAAGGCCGAGGGCAGGCGGACTCTGTCGCCGCAGAATACACATGACGCCAAGCCGATCCGTCGTGACGCCACTACGTTGTACATAGCGCCGCCTCCGCTGCTAGGACGGAAGCGAAAAGCGTGAAATTGCGAGGCGAGACGAAGCTACGCTACGCCTCGACTGACGTTTTTGAGACTGACGAGTTTTTTTACGCGCGAGAGCTAGCATAGCCAGCTATAGCGCGTATCCCACATGCACTGCGTTATTGATTTTATGTTTGTAACTTTTGTCTGATATGAATTAAATGATTGATTGATTAGCTATGGTAATTCTGTCTTGGTGTTTTGTATTTTGTGTCTGTGTCTGTTACGTCCCGGTACCATTCCAAGCTCAGGTGAGATAGAGTCTTCGGGTTCTCACCGCTTAGTGTCTCTAGTATTTCGTGACAAAATTTTATGCCACTGGGTGAAGTGGGTCCCCACCAATGAGGGGGAGAAAGAGAGGCATTCCCCTTAAAAAGGCGTTAATCTACTGTTATTGGCTCGTCTAAGATGAAAATGGTTGCAGATAGGCACAGATATGCTGCTTATCATAACAAGCACTGGCGACGAGCTTCTTAAGAATGTCAACAACGATGACCTTGAATGACCGTGAACCACCAAAATAGTTGGTTTTAGTGATTTTTGTTGCAATTTCGGGCTGCTACCCGCATTTCAAGAGTGAATTGCACCGAAATCTTCAGCATTGAATGTAGATTTTAGCAATCCAAGTCTGGACCCGATAGGTTCAAGGAGGCCTGCGCACGTGGGGGTCAAAGAGGGGTCTCCTCCAGTGATGTTAATCCTTGGCCTTGGCCTCGGCCATAAGGCCAAATTTTGTGGCCTTGGCTTGGCCTTGCAATAGGCTGGTCTTGGCCTTGGCCTTAGAGATTTGGCCTTGGCCAAAAAATCAAGACCACCGCCAAAGTCTCGTGGGACTACAAAATTCACCATCGTGATAGATTACATTTGTTATGTTAGAATGTCGGAATGATGTGACTTAGAGCCATAGCCTCTGTTCACTATCGCTTTTGTCATATTTTTAGATCTACGTCTCTTGCTTACTTACAGTTACTGGTGGAACTGTTTTAACTAGCTTATGTTGCAGTACTGCAAAAACAGGCTTTTTGCTTCATCTTTAAATGGAATTTGTATCTGATAAAACTGTTTTTAATACCGGTACTTCATCTTTTACATGGAATTTGTAGCTGACAAAATGTTCTTCGGCTTTCAATGTCTGGGTAATTATAATAACTTTCGAACTACTACTAGGACTGTTTTGACTGTCAGTAACTGGATAGTTCTACTCATTTCTGCATATTATGTTGTCAATGATGAGTGATGCAGCTGATGTTATTAAATTCTGTAAATTGCGTATGTAGGAGTACTTGAAAAACAGGATTTTATTACTTTATCTTTTGTCGTAAGCCTTTGCATTATGGAATGGCTTTGGCTTTGGCCTTGGCCTTGAGTGGTCTGGCCTTGTTAACAGCACTGGTCTCCTTTAAAAAGTGGTTATTTATCTGCTGTTGGCTTGTCTAACTTGAAAATGGTTGCAGATAGGCACAGACATGCTGCTTAACATAACAAGCACTGGCAACGAACTTTCTAGGACTGTCAACATTGATGATTTTAATTGACTTTGAACCCTTAAATAAGGGTTTTAGTGATTTTTGGCGATTTTTGTCTGCAAAAGAGTGAATTGCGACAAAATGGATGGATAGACTAAGATTACCTGCGAACAGGAACTGCTATAGGCTCTCGCGCGTCTCATGAGCATTAGCTCAGATTTCTTGTCAAATGTATTCAAAAAACACTTCTTGATTTTTTTGAAAATGCTGATTACATTTCTAAAGTTATTTTCGACATGCTTATCATCTGAAGTATTATCTGCCACAGTACATGAATTGTGACTAACGGGTGACGCACATACTACGAAGCGCGACAAATTATCTTTATTTTTACTAATTAATTACTACGGACAACTACGGCCAAGGATTATGCCAGCTTATCAGTGAAAAATGTCAGTAGACAATCCATGCTGAAGCACGTGTATACATAATGACTGTAAATTAAGTTAACATAGAGGCAACGCCAGCGTTCTAATCATTCTAGAGAATTAGGCCTAGTTGTTGCTCTCGGGAAACGTTCTACTCACTAATCACTAATGCCCTACGCAATTAAGACACCGATTACACGCATCAGCTGCCAATTTGTCTATTTATCTTGCGCTGTTGCCGTGTTCACGCGACACCGTATGTGCCGTGTTTTTGTAATCATTCTGTCTGCATTCATTTTTCGATATTTTATATAAGTTGCATGCTTATTAGTAGTTTACGGTTAGCCAGTCGGTAGGTTGATTAATGATTGCACCTAGGCCATAGTCGCAGAGACGTCATGACAAAAATAATCGCACTGACTGTTTCCGTTCTGGGAAATCTATCTCTTCTGAAATGTATAATGCAGTATGTTTAATGTTACTATTCTGCGACAGCAATTCTTTTTCCTCGTAATATCGTTATGTTGCTTCACGTGCACGTCATCAGGCTCTTATCTTTTCTGTCGGCTTATTTGTAAGTCTGTGCGTTGGATGACTGTGATGGCAAAATATGGGGCAATAATCTGTTCTGTTCTCTCTCCGCCAGTTCTTTATCTCATTGACTAAAGTAAAGGGATAAGAACTTGTCAGGAAATTTTGATCAAATAGTCGTGCATGCTATGTAAGATTATAGTGAAACTGTTAGTGTTAAGGGACTTCTTAACAGTCAGTGGCAGTCGTTGAACTAAATAAGATGTGCAGTGACATTGGTTAGCACTTTTTGCGGGATGCTTAAAAATAACAACGTGTCAACAATATCGTTTAGCTTGAAAAAAATAGAACTAAAAGTGTACACTTATGAACAATTTAAGACAAGCACGTGTCAACAGACGATGAAATAAGTTATTCAATAAGCTAAAATATAAAGTCTAGCAAACAAATTTTTGAATTTTGATGTCTTTGACTAATTTTCTCATATCGTATAACATTCGTATGTTGTGCCATCAACGTCTTGACTCAGGTGCGCAGAAATAAATTGGCGATTTGCCTTTTCTGGCAACCCGTCTCAAAATGTGTATTAATTACTCCACGCGCGCCATGTTCCTAACGTAGCGAAGAGAAGTACAAAAGATCAGTGTAATATTGAGGACCGACCGACGACCGACCAACGACCGACCCTGTTCCTGGAAGAGCCTTCCTGGAAGAAATTCAAACGGCCATATCTCCATAACGGTGCTAGATAGACGCATGGTCACTATGGACAAGACTATGCGTCTATCTAGCACCGTTATGGAGGTATGGCGCCTCAAAGATAATGGGGTCACGAGTTTGACCTTTTGGGGTCACGTTACGTGATGACGTCAGTTGCACGGTTGATGCTGTCGGCGAGGTGATGCTGACAACACCGCTATTTGCGGTGTGAAAAGAAAGAAACTAAAAAGCAGTTAAAAGATTACAGAAGAAAATGATGCGCGCGAGGAGTACATTAGATTGGTCACAATCTAAAATATTTCTTGTGTTATTATCACTTGGCTTGCGTTCCTGTGCTCACGATGCAAATAAACGTCGTTTGTCTCATTAGTCACACAAATGGAACCTAATTTTTACGTGTGTCTTTCTTGTGTTGCCCACGTTAATGTAAAAACTGCATTAGGCCTTTTGCTGGTCGGAGCCACTGCGCGGCCGTAGACTTTCATTGAGATATCTGAATGAATACATAAATAGATAGATAGATGTAGTTTGCGCTGGTTCGGCCCATGTGCTACAGCATGAAAATAGTCACGACGAGCGTGATAGTGATAGACCGTGATACATAAGAGTTCCTTCCGTCTTCATCTGACGACGGAATGATGTTGACGGAAGTTGGTAATTAACTAATTATACATACGGTGGGTGCCAACAAGCAGTGCAATGTTGACGGTCAGTCCTGTACACGAGCAGCTGCCTATATATAGCCTAGAATGCGACATCGAGCTGGCCGTGATTAGCTTTTCGCCAGTGATGAATAGGCCGAGGTACATCATACATTATTGTATATGTACGGAAGTCGAGATTTGAATGACAAAAACGATCATATATACTACTTTCCAATTGTGCTGGCAATAAGAATCTGCATAGGCCTAGCAGTGCTAACGGATTTCTGTGAAACAAATGACAGCCACTTAGCAAAGGAACAAAATACAGCGTGTGAATAAAATACTATTGTAATTCACTCTCGAAAGCACATCAAGTCAATGTACGAAACAAATGGAAGGTAATTTTTAAAACAGAAAAGCTTGACGAGTGATTTTTTTGTTAAAAAACTTGGTGTGATATCATGTTTAATAATTTTCAAAAAAACTGAAATATTATTATAAATAGTATTTAACGTAAGGTAAATATATAATTGTGATAAGATATTAATTACTCATAATTAAGACGGCCAGTCAGTAAGTTTTGTGCTTTGTGGCAGCTTTCCGATTATGTTGATTTGGTTGTGATTGTCTGTGTTTTGCGTTGTTTTCGAAAAATAAATATGATGATAATAAACATTTCATTTTAGCTTTTTCAGGTTATCACTTTTTTGTTGTTTTTAATTCGGCGGTTTTACAATTTTTTGTTTTACGTTTTTTTGCGATTTTATTTATGGAAAACGCGGTATAATATTTACGATATTTATCAAAAAATTACAAGTAAACCAACTACTAACTTAATAATGACACTACGATGGCACTTCACTGACGAGTGATCTATCGTCTGCGATTTGAAGCCTCAGCCTACCGATACTTGCACATATTTATTACGGTCATCTACTATTATTAGTATTAACTGCACTGTGCTGTTGAATAACGATGAGGCGGCGTGCAGTAATAGAAAAGCGGCTGTCGCGACGTGGCTGTGCTCTGGTGCGTGTGATTATTATGCATGCGCTGGAAATTCTCAGTATGCGACTGGCCGGTTTTCCGGCGACGGCACCAGTAAATCAGTGTTTGTCGCTGACAGGAAGACATCTCTAATCGTCAGCGTCTTTCGGGTCGCACGCTATCGATAGGCCGACGGCCAGACGCAGACGACAGCCCCCAAGTCGACGGAGCCAATTCCCGGGACATTGAAATAGTCGACAGAGGGCGGTAGAGTCGGCGCGTTGAGGTGTGGGCGAGCCGTGAATGACGTCTTCACGCGGACGAGCTAGGCAGGAAACAACACTGCGCGCGTGGGATCTGTTTCCTAGGAACCGGATTTCACAGCATTACCAGCGATATACAAGACGACCGCAAGTTTGAGCGTTACTGATGCTGACTGACATTTCTGTCCCAATGCACTGCGGCCATTGCCCACGCTAGGCTTATAGGCTACTGTACATTCTACGTAGGTGTGTTATGTAATGTAGGTATGCCAACAGTTTATTTGTTAAAGGGGGCCTGCTTTGATAGGCTTGAAATTTTCTCTGACAGCCTGCCATAATTAATCGTTATTGTGTTAGTTGTTACTGAGTTTTTTGGCGAAATAAATGTCCACTTCTTTTTCTTCAACGATCACATTGCTGGTGGTTTTTTTATTACGCAGATTTACAACACTGTGTCCCCAAAACGTCTCTGTTTGTCATTGTCTATGTCTTCGCCAAATATTAACCGATTTTCAAGCTTCCTGCACTGTCACATTCTGTGGACAGTTAGCAATAAAGTGATTATTAAATATTTCACCACATCTTAACTGCGTCGCTATACTACCTCGTGAAATATAAATGTACGAAAAACCAACAATAACAGACAGCAAGTGTGTTGATAAACAAAAGAAAGTTTAGACTAAAACGCTGCACATATGTACGATGCTACGCAGTGTTAGATCCGTCCCTGGAGATATCTGGCGTGTTGAATGAGGTGTTACTTTTTGGCCTTCTTCGCTCAGTGGGTCTACCAGTTCATCTGCAGTTGCCACGTTCTCGTCAGTACGTGCATGCTTCAGTCTGCCGGTGTCTTGTCTTTGGTCGTGCTTCCTTTTTTCCAAATTGTTCCAAATTACTGTTTGCATTAATATCGTTTTTTTTGTTTACAAACGTCAGAAATGTGTCTGAAACTAAACATACTTTGATTTTTGTTAACAAAAATTAGCGAAACAATGTATTAAAATTACAGAATATATTTTTGCATATGTATTATAATGATTTCAGTGATTTTTTGAAAATGTATGTTTTACATGGCAGTGTAACGACACATATAAAGTGTAGTGAAATATTTAGTAATCGGGAGACAGTGTATATCCACATATTTTACGCTATACAGTAAATACATTCGATCACAGTATCAAGTATTTTTGAGCTATGTCACTTACTGTGTGTATCGTCTGCAGGTGATGGACGAAAACAGAATTCATACCATCAAGGCGGCTATTTATACAAGTACCTATAGGCTGAATACGCTTTGAAAGCTGCATACGACTCGCCAGAGATTAAACAAACTGAAATATTAATGTAGATAAGTTGGATAATGTAGACCGACACCTAGGCGCTGCTTCTAAATTTGCCACAAACATGACGTAGGCAGCAGTTGCTATGTCAGAACTCAGAAGTAAGCTACAATAACAGATTTTATTGATTTTTGACGAAAGAATCAAATAATACCAAACTTGTTAGTTTTTTGACGTAATTGACTGACTTCTGTAAAGGATGTGACAAAATGTTATGACAAACTTGGCGGTGTACTTTTTTGAACTGCGGTATATTTGCTAATTTATATATGACGTTAGCTAAGGTCATGGCTATATAGAAAGAAAACGGGTAAAATTGTGTAAAAAATGTGTGCACGAAAAATATTCAAGCCTGTACCAGTACGCCACCGCGTACTAAACAGATATGATTAGTAATAACAAGTAATTTGAGCAAAGCTCACGTGACATGCAACAACATCGGTGATGCCACCTGGATAATAAGTGTAAAACGTGCAATAAAATAACAATGCGTTTTGACACAGAATTCAAACTTGAGACATCCGTACAGCTGTCAGAGGACTCCTAAAACCTAGGAGGTTAAAACTGCAACAGTTAAAATCTAGCCGACGTTCTATGTTGAACATATCATATGCAGATTGCCCTGATTTATATCTATATGGTAATTTGGGTGCGATTCACTATTAAAATATGCATCGTTGTTTAAAATCGCGAAAAATAATTAAAATTCGTTTGTTAGATTTTAACGTTGTTCAAGGTCATCAATGTTGGTACTCATTAAAGCTCGTCAGCAGTGCTTGTTGCAGAACTTCTTAAATCTGAAAGGCCAAATTTAAGTCGCTAAAATTCTCGTTCAGTGCTGAAATTTTTTTTCATGCAGGTTGTCTTGATCGTCTATCTATAGCCATTTCGTCGCAATTTACTTTTGAAATGTGCGCTGTAGCTCAAAATTGCGAAAAATTCGATAAAACTTTGTATTTCACGAACACAATGTCGTTCAAGGTCATAGACGTTAACACCACCAAAACGCTCGTCACCAGTGCTTGTTATAATGAGCAGCAAGTCTGTGCCCACTTGCAACTGTTTTTACACTAGACGAGTTAATAGCCGCTGCGGTAAACTAACTAGTTTTACGGGGTACCATTTAACGCCGTTTGAAAGAATCTCCTCACCCAACGGCACGAAATTTTATCACGAAGAGCTACAGTCCTTGTGGCAGCTTATAGTAAAGATTTCGTGATCCCAACTTGTACCGTTTTGACGGGGCTGCAGGGTGTGACAGTCAAACAGACACAGACGACAGGTAAGACGCGCGAAGCATTACGCATGTCGCGCGCAAAAATGACAATTATGCACCGTACGATACGCTAGTAGGCTACTGGTATGCCCAGTAATTGGCAACCGACTAAAAGCAGGTAGTTGACACATATCTACTGTACGAATATTCATCTTAGTTAGTTTACGGTCGCGAAACACATCCGTTCGTTTACGTTGCGAGTCAATAACAAGCGAACATGTCGGCGTCCGCCTATCTATAGGGCTTACGTTGCACAGTTGCGGAGCGCAACCTTGATCACTAGGGACAATAGAAAATCGCGGAAACACGGAAATCGAAGCCGTGATTTTCGTCAAATGCCGTGATTTTGCCAAAATGCCGTGTTTCGCCGTGTTTTTAGCTAAAATGCCGTAATTTTACCGTTTTTACGTTTTAATCTTTCGTTTTTAATCAACAAAATGGTGTGATTTTAACACCAACAAGAAATAATTTAGATTGTGAGCAACCTAATGTACTTCTCGCGCGCATTATTTCCTCCTGTATTTTAACTGCTTTTTAGTCCCTTTCTTTTTACACCGCAAATGACGTCATCGGTCACGTGACCATTCGACTCCCGGGTGTCGACTTCCTATCGGTGGTCCATAGTGACCATGCGTCCATCTAGCACAGTTATGGAGATATGGCCGTTTGAAGTTCTTCCAGGAAGGCTTTTTCAGGAACAGAGGTTGGTCGTTGGTCGGTCGGTCCTCAATATTACGCTGATCTTATATCCTTTTCTTCGCTACGTTAGGAACGTAGCGCGCGAGGAGTAAAAAATATTTAATTTGGCTACTGCTATCAAAGTCCGTATGCTTTTGTACTTACTGGCTCAATATGTGACCGTGACGTCGCCGTAGAAATTCATAAAAATTTTACAAATGAAAACTATGCACTTAATGTAATGATAGTCGTCAATGCTAGATGTTGAGTTTTATAAACTTTTTAATGGTTTTTGAGGCCGTAATTTGATTTCGTGATTTTGCCGTGATTTTTGCTTTTTTCACACAAGTTTGCCGTGTTTTTGCTATTTTTCGCCGTAATTTTTTACTGTCCCTACTAATCACACTTTTAGCTACTTTAGTCACTGACCTTTTAAACCAAAAATTGGCATACCCGTTACTTCTGCCCTAGGGAACCTTCACGCCAATTTTGCTTATTACGCCTTTTTGTAATTTCTATTTTTGCTTATGTATGTTGTCCACGCGTAGAGTACATTGTATTTTAAATGTTCTTGCGAAGACGGCCATATGTCACGTTGGTCCAGATTCAGACGTCTTCATTGATCTGCTAATGGACTATTTATTTTCTTAGACATTTGACACAATTTCCGCGCGTTAAGGTATAACGCAGCCTTTAAAAACAGACGTCATCGAAAACTGTGCCGTAGTATTTCGCTAATATCAGAATAATGCTTGCACCGAAAAGTCGATGTCAAAGTCGATGCCTAGTTCCGAGTTTAATCTACCGAGATAGTCGTAGATCAGGGCGATGAGCAATACCACGGTAGCATACATCGTATACTGCGTTGTCTTCGCTATGATACAGACCATCAGCTATCAGCAGACAGAATGCGGCAGCACGCTGTCTCAATGACGCCAATTCTTACAGACCGATGCTTCTTACCCAGAGAAGATGCGCGTTGCATCACAACACGGTCGTGACTCTCTTTATAGCTGGAGACGATGAGACGCCAACCACTTGATGATGCTAGCATTTCAAGTCGTCAAGTAGTACAATAAAGCAGCATACTGTGCATATAGTAACGAAGATTAGCCTATACGCTCTTCTATCAGCGACGCTGCAGACCGCATTCGAGCATGCTTTAGCATATAATTCAGAGCTAATATACTCTGACACAGCAACGGATCAGAAAGCAGCCGGCGTGCTACAATAAAGAAATAGAAAACTAAAATAGGCTTATGGGAGGATGCAGAGAACGTGAATTATTGGCGCGTAGGTGTGAGGAATTATGGACATTATGACGGCCCCACCGGGGAAAGGCGACAGATCGACATTTGAAACGTTGCGAGTAATTGTCTCCGAAATGACGCATATAAAATGAACCCAGAGAGCCGAAAGCGCTGTCGCCATGCCAGAAGGAAAACGAATACATTTACGTCAGAAAGACATAGATAGAACCACCCACGCGTCTAGACGGAAAGAAGGATTCAATTTTAAAAATGCCGCCCGATGAAGTTCACTCACGTGTGTTCCATACTTTTATATTAAAAATAAAAAAGTCGCAAGTTTACGATACCGTATGCAGACGAGTGACATTAGCTGCCGATCCGACCAGAAACCTACGCACGACGTCGCGATTAAGATTTATTTTCTTAGTTCATACTTTTTTACCTTGTTTTTCCTTACGTTTTCTCCTCTTTCTATCGTCCCTTTCCATTCATTCTATTTTCCTTTATCGTTTCTGATTTATCTCTCTTAGCTAGCAAGGAGGATTAAACATTACATATTTTCAGGTAGTGAGAACCACATGCAACAAATGTGAGGCAAGAAGTTATGCATGTTTTTATAGCCAAAGACTTTGGGTTACTATGTAACAAAGTTGCATTACGGTAAACGTACAGGGTGGGCCAAAAATGGCACCATTTATTGTACGCCTCATAACTTCACCAAATATTAACCATTTTCAAAATTCTTTTACTGCCAGAATCAGAAAACAATTTGTGATAAAACTGACACTATAGATATCACCACACCTTAAGTATGTTGCTACACTACCTCGTGAAATGTCAGATGACGCACTTAAGCCGGCAACGCCACTGATCAGTTGCGTGACGAACGTTGATCAAGCCTGGCATGTGGCCTTTAAACAACCCGAACTTAAATCCGGTCGATTATGCTGTTTGGGATGCCTTTTAACATATGGCATATCAGTGTTGACTATTCACGCCAGTCAACCAGATAAAGGAAGCCATTGTCGCTGAGTGGGGCAAAGTGCCGCAGCGTTTGGTTGATCGCGCCATTGGTCAGTGGCGTCGCCGCTTGGATGCGTCGTTCAGCAGCAAGGCGGAGACATTGAACTTTTATGTGAAAAAGTGAGATGCGATTTTTTAGACAATAACTGAGACAACAAACACGTTGTTTCTGTTGTTAATTTTTTTAAATGTGTTGTTACAAAAAACGTCTTGTTTCAATTGTTTTTCTTAAGACACTGACATTTCACAACGTAGTGTAATGACACACTTTAGACGTTATGGGATCTATAGTAACAGCTTTATTGCAAATTGTCTCCTAATTCTGACAGCGAAAGAATTTTAAAAATCATTCAATATTTGGTAAAGTTAAAAACGTACAAAGAATGGAGCCATTTTTGGTTCACCATGTATAAGCTTAACCGTACAAGATACTAAGAAGTGTATTGTTCTATCTGACGCATGGTGTATATGTGACAAATGAAACATAGTCGGTACCTCGATGGCATTTGAACAGGAATTTATAATACATGTTTGTAAGAGAGAGAGAGAGAAAGCTAAATGTTTTCTCGCTCTGAGAGGGGGAGGGGGAAAAGTTGTGAGGCCAAATGCACAGAGGACACCGAAGACATTCATTCGGTCGATCCACCGTCAACGATATCGACAGCTGTGGAGTCTCGGCGTATAGCAATGATGATGATAATGTTTGACTTCGCACGACGGCCTAATGAGACTTCCGGCTCCGGATGATGTCCTAGAGACAACATTGCGACGCTGGAACAGTCGCTGCAGCATAGCAAGCGACTCGACTTGTCTCGTTGCCCGTCGCACAAACACACACACCGCAGACTGGCCGATTGGTCGGAAAACACCTCCTTAGCACCTGCTTCAATGTGACTTAACTGACACTATGTTTACAGTAATGCATTTTCTTTTTATTCTGTAAATTTGACTGCTCACAAATTTTGTGCTGTGACCGGCAACATAGTTTTAACTGTTGCTATACAATAAAGAAGAATTCTGAGCATACCCTCTCCATGCGGTGACTGCGTACAAGTCGGCTGATAACGGTCTCGCAAGAACAGATATTTGTAGATTAAAATTTAATAATCTTTCATGTTAGGCCTAGCTCTCCGCTCTCCCTCTGTCTACTCTCTTGTACTATTATATGAAACACGAATCAATAGGTGCCTATATTTTTTACAAATTCGCACACGTGTTCATTTTCTTGCTTGTTATTGTGTGATCGTGACGTTGCATATGTCGATCGACAACTACTGATTTTGCATGCCAGAATTAATTGAAATCGGTCAGTGCTTCACAGAGTTGTTTAAAAAATAACACTTGCACAGATTTTTTCTGAGACACGGCGTAGTTTAATATTCGTCGTTGGAAAGTACAAAACTGTATAACAATATTCTTGTCTGTGTCTGCAGAGTGCAAACATCGTGCGTGATACAGTAACCAAACCTAGGCTAACAAACCGTCAGGGAGTAGTGAAACAGTTTTGTATAGCAATGCGATTGTTATCGAAAAATTATTATTATTTACTACTAAACACAAAAAAATTTCACCGGATAAATACGTACTGAACTCGATTACTCAATAGTACTGGATCCGATATTCTGCTGGCGAAAGCTTACACACAGCAGTTCTCGCGGCTCACTTATTGCATCCAAGTATTCGAAACCAGCTGCCTCCCAGATCAGAAACCGTCATTCTGTGTTCCGGCTTTTCATATAAGGTCTTCATGACACAACTGTTTCCGCAACTCCAGACAGTTATTAATACACCGTGGGCCATAAAAAACGTGGCACTTTACTTTTGTCAATATTTTCGGCGATTCTTGACCAATTTTCAAATTTTTTTCACTGGCACACTCTGCAGACAATTTGAAATAATGTGATGATTATATATCCCACCACATGGTGAATGCGTTTCTACACTACCTTGTAAAATATAAATGTAAGCAAACACTAATGATAATAAGAAAAATTTAGGTAAACGAAAAAAAACACTGTAGACCAACATTGCGATGAATGATCTGTATGACACTAGACTGTGTTAGACCCACACAGTTTAGTGTCATACAGACCATTCACTGCAATGTCGGTCTGAAATGTTTTTTTTAATTTTACCAAAATGTTTGTTTGCTATTGTCGTTATGTATGCATACTGCATTGATATTTCACAAGGTAGTGTAGAAATGCATTTATAGTGTGATGAATATGTAATAATCACGTTATTGTAAATTGTCTGCAGAGTCTGCCAGTGACAGAATTTTGAAAATCGATCAATAATTGGCGAAGATATGGACAAAAGTAAACTGCCACGTTTTTATGGCCCACCCTGTATATTGTCATGGCCTATCGATCTCATTGCTGTAGATAGGGCACTCACTGTAACATTTACGATGATGATTTCGACTAAACGTTATCTATGCTCGCACCCTGAGTATTTACATTATGAAATAACTCTGCAGAAGCTTATCATATTGTTCGTTTTAGTGACGTGACGTGGCGTCATGACTTAGCGACCACGTGACGTCGCGATGACGTCACCGAGTGACGACACGCGCTGTCGACCAGGGCGCGGTGCATGTCGGTCTTGCTGTCTGCTGTCATGGCGGCCGCTGACGGAGAGGTAATGGTTGTGGGAGCGGTGGACGTGGCAGTCACAGTCACGGCGTCCTCAGGGGCGCACAGTCTGCGAGACGGTTGAGGCGTGCACCAGGGCGGACTCACGACTGCGCACTTGCTTGCATGTTGCTGCTGCTGCTGACTTAGTTGATCCACCGACTTCGATGATTTGAGACCACTGCGACCAAAAACATAGCACAGCTGTTCACGCTACCGAAAGAAGAAAAAAAGAAAAAGAGAATGTCGCATACACAGCTAGGTTTATTGCGTGGGAAATTTTCCTTCTTTTCTGCGTTGAGCCGGCGAGGGTTCAAAGTAGCATACAGCACAAGTCGGCCGGATGGCTACTGCAGGAAATATTTAAATTACATACAACAAAACCTGTGTTCACCATACACTGCATGGTGCTATAGTATAAGATAAAACAAATTAATTGAGAACGCACACGGCGGCCTACAACACGCACGAAATAGTTTTAAGTTCACCAATGAACAGAGTGAGTTTTCTGACAAACTTGGTTTTAACTCATATTTACTTTTACATTTGTCAGTATCACTTTTTACAGCCGTAATATCGTGATCACAGTTATGAAGCGTGATATAGCGGTATTCAACTACTGCTGTATAATTGCGTATTACTGACATAACGAGAAATAAGTACAGAAGCAAAGTTAAACTGAAAGACTCGTGGCGCAGTGCTAAAAACGTTAGTGCGGTTTAGAAAAGTAGTCTACATGTAGCGTGACTGAAGCCTGAATCAGCCGAAGCAATGATAAGACAAGTCGGTAGGTGAACTGGCTCGTGAGCTGCAATGCAAAGCGACAGCCGACTTTTGGTCAAATCTATTAATAGTCTGTCTACGGCGGACAGCAAAAAACACAACCACAGAAAACGTGTCTGAGAATAAGAATAGTTTATAGCTTGCCGCTCGCGAATACAGAATAGCTTGCGTGATGAGCATACAGGGCCGTCGAGAACCACAGCGGGGCCCGGGGAAACATTCTAGCGGGGCTCCTCCGGGAAAGAATTGGATTTTTTTAAATGGCGCATTCTAGTGTACGCATTCTGAGCGACGACGGGGCCCCTGAACGTCGCTGGGCCAGGCGTAACTCACCCCTTACCCCATCCTCTCGACGTACCTGGGAGCATGACACTAACCGATTGCTGGTGACGTTGCTAACATCGCGCTTGGCTCGGGCGGAATATTTGTACTTGGACGTGATGCGCGGATGATGATGATGATGATGTCTTGCTGTACGTCTGTCCTCATCCTCATCATCTCCGTCGCCAGCGCCGCTGCTACCACAACCAGTACTGCTGCTGCTGCTGCTGCTGCTGCTGGGTAGTGGCGCCATGGCAGCTGCCACTCGGCCGCGCCGGCGTCTGTGTCGTAAAATGACCGAGTCAGCAGGCAGAGAGTACATGGCTGGCGGCGACTGCTGGTGAGGCTGCAGTGGCGGCGTGTCGGGACGATTGAACGAGTCGTCATCTGCGCCGTGCTGCTGAGTCCAGCGACGTCGACGAGTCTCGGCAGCAGCTATCTCACGACGACGAGTCTCGGCGACCTCACTCTCATGTCGCGCTCCTGACGACACCGTGCTAACACCTGACAGCCACACAAAACATTGGCTACTGCAGTTGATGACGCCAGAAAAAAAAACATAAAAATTGGCGTTATTTTTTAAACACAGGGGGCTTATTTAAACACTAAAGACTTCTTATAACGTCGCTAACCATTTTCACGCGTAAACTGGAAATATCGTAGTCACATTATTCCTTCACGGAGCCTGAGAAAGGGATTATATCGCCTCCGAAAATTTTAATCATTTATTTTCATCTTTACAGAGTGAAACCAAATATAACACGTAGGCTATAATCAGACGACGAGATATGGGTATTGCTTAGTCAAAGTTTATAAGTTCTCGCTTTGATTCACTACACAATAGCCAATATCAGTAACGTAATAAATATATGAACTTTCAGCATATTTGTGTGTCGTCAGTTTAGAAAACCAAATGATAAAATACGTAAAAAAATTAAAAGTAAAGTCTTAGGTCCCCAAACGCCACCGATTACAAAATAAACCTACCAGAATTTTTTTATAAGAAAATAGTACGTATTTTTGTTAACAAATCTTTGAAATCATTGTTGAATGCTGCCAATAAAAAGGGAGAACAATCGCCTACTATATCGTGTTTAAATGAGACCGTTTTTACGCTGGAAAGCAGCTATACTATGGATCTCTCTGCTTACTGTATTGGCTCTGTTTAGCCTGTTACTCAACTGTCCTGGTCGTTGTTTTTACTACCTTGTTTTGGTATCTGTTTGTTCTAACTTTAGAAATTATGGATTTATCTGACTGTACTTGTGTATTAAGGGCAATGTTCAGTACTTTTAGTCTCACTGTCCGGTCCTACTGCATTGTCATTTGCATGTTTTAAATTGTTTTATTGGACAAATAAAGATTGATTGATTGATTGATTGATTGATTGATACTGCTGTAGCGCGTCTTAGCCATTGCAATTCTGTCTGTCCGTCTGTCCGTCCGTCCGTCTGTCACACTTCTGGCCAATAAGTCGCTGTATCTCAAGTAACGGTACGAGATGGGGCCTAGGTTACTATTAATCACTAATAGGAAGTCATACACTGGCTCTCGATTGGCGCCGAATTCAGATTAAATGACCTTAAACGCTAAAATAAGTGGTTTTGTGGATTTTTTGTCGATTTCGGGCTGCGACACAAGTCTATATCATTCACAAGGTGGCACCACGGAACTATCGTTATGCGATCCAGATAGAGAATTTGGTATTTGTATATTAACTTAGTGCAGCAGTGCCGCACCTTTCAGGGTGCAGACATAGATTCGGATCACAGCCTGGTTATGGCAAATATCAAAATCAAGCTGAAGAAGAAGCACAAAGCACAATTCAGAAAGCGAAGGGA
>Ga0056128_1003737_pt1 | contig 18844 bp, 7 predicted proteins | sample WorMetLIZISLAND2_FD_71113 | JGI IMG/M metagenome (GOLD analysis project Ga0056128, IMG submission 71113) | Marine gutless worms symbiont microbial communities from Max Planck institute for Marine Microbiology, Germany - Olavius geniculatus... ... | reverse complement strand
AACACTGAATTGCGACGAAATGGCTGGAGATAGACCAGGACAACCTGCGTATGAAATTTTCAGCATTCAACGTGGATTTTAGCTGTCCAAGTCCCGACCCCCTAGGTTCAAGGAGGCCGGTGCAGGCGGGCGTCAAAGACAGCTACCCCCCTAAAAAGTGGTTATGTTACCGCAATTATCTCGTGTAGTGTGAACACGGTTGCAGATAGGCACAGACATGCTGCTTATTATAACAAGCACTGGTGACAGGCTTTTTAAATTTATCAACATTGATGACCTTGAATGACCTTGAACCCTAAAAATATTGATTTAACCTGATTTTTGGCGATTTTTGGCTGCAAAAGAGTGAATTACGACGAAATGGATGGAGATAGACTACGATTACCTGCGAACAGGAAGTGCTATAGGCTTTCGCGCGTCTCGTGAGCTTTGCTCAAATTACTTGTAAACTTAGGTATACACAATGTCAGCGATCTAGTTCAAAGGAAAAATTTTCAAATTCGGGGTTAAATGAAGGGGGTAGAAAAAGTGTGCGTTTTTCAGCGGAAAACTGACCATATCTCGGAAATCGTGAGAGATAGGGCCAAGGTTACTATTAATCACTAACAGCAAGTGGCACACGCCCTTTCAAATAAAATGAAAATAATCGACCTTGGATGACCTTGAAAGTCAGTACTGCAACAGGAACTGTATAGGCTGTAGTGCGTCTTCCCTAGCGACAGCTGGACTTTCTTGTTTTACATGACAACTTGCACAACGTAACCTAAAATTTAATTACTTATTTATTTATTACGAAATATTATTACCATAAAATCGTACCCGCAGTACACACAAAAACGCGTAAAAGTACACATAAAAATACACGTAGGGAAAAGCAAAATACGAAATAAAAATAATAGATACCGACTTGAATATTTAAAGTTTACTGTTTATGAGTGAATTATTCACGAGTCAATTATTTACGAAAAACGAATCCAACTTTGCAGAACTTGTTCAGTTCAACAGTTTAAGCATAAACAGCAGTTGATATCGTATTGTTTTACACGACAATCTGCACAGTAAATATAAAAAGCCCAGCTGTTGCTAGGAAGGGCCGACCGTTTCTGAGATTCGGCGATTAATAGATTGAAATCTTGCATTGAAAATTGAGCCAAAACGCTGCACATGGAGACATGGTTACTATTGACAACCTATAGGAACTCGTCGTCGCCCTATCCAATGGCATCATCGCCGACCCCCTACGACTTACCGTTTAGCCACAATACAGCACGATTGGCATAGCAGAGTGCGTAGTGACTTTTTAAGGTCACCCAAAGTTCAAAGTCAATGATTTTCGTGTCATGTGGAATGGCTTATGCGACGTCTTATTAATAGCAACTTGGCTCTATCTCTCGCCCTTTCAAAGATACCGCCAGTTTTCGGTTTAAAAACGCACAATTTTCTTACCTACTCTCTATTTAACCCCAAATTTAAAAATGTTTCACTTGCACTGCATCGCCCAAATTTCGCATGCGAAGAGCCTTGACACAAAGCTAATCGTACGCGTAATTTAAAGTTTCCCGTAAGACCTACCGTTTAGACATAATGCATTCGTTACAGACAGAGAGACAGACGGACGGACGGACGGACAGACGACAACTCGTAGCTTACAGCTTAACGGTCGGCCCAAAAATATTGGCATGCACGTACATCATATATGCATCGATGTAAAAGTGCGTAAGTGTGAAATGTTGTTGTGCCCTTTCCCAGCATAGTACAGTATGGCGTAACGTTTTTTCATGTGGTGAAGTAATAATGGATAAGTTTTCTTACCGAATCGAAATGTTATACTAATCAGAATTATTTAAACGTTGCTTTGTAATCATTGCATGGTAACCGTATGCATTTCTACTGTACTTCTTCAAATGATTTTAAAAAGTTACCGTTACGAAAGACTAAATATTGTTTTTCCGGCCAGTTCGCATTTATTTTTTTCCGTCAATTTTACCACATTTAGTTGAAGAGCTTATGTGACTTATGCGTTCCTGACAAAAAGCAGAAGTTATGTGCAACAATGAGAATAGGGCCCTGTAGGCCTATAAACCTACTGCACGAAAAATACACATAAAAGTACACACGCTTGCGCTGGTACAGTTTTCGCAACTTTCGGCTGCAGTCGTGCGTCGTAAAGCAACCGGCGGTATAGTCTATATGTAAGCGTAATTTAAGTACGATACCGCACTGTCTGGAGTGGTATAAGTTCGTACTACGTACTCGCTTACCCCCCAGCAGTGAGGTATCTACACTGTGTCCGGAGAAAAGTAACCCCCTGGACATCGTACAATAGAAATGTCAAATCTGAACAAATCTAAATAAAATTTCGTACGCTCCATTCGCAATAAATTGCTAAAGCGAGCACCGAATTTTGTTGAAAAATATTATTTTTAACAAAGTTATTAATTGTCGAATATTGATAACAAAAATATCTTTGTTTCTAATATGACGTTACATACATTTGTTTGTTTGTTTTTACTGCCTGTCATGGCAAATAAACTTCATCATAAGTAAATTCCTCTGCTATGTTACAGCAGCGTAACTGTAACAAACAACATTTGAATCTGGCAAAAATTCTACATCAACAATGCATCGCTTATTGGCAATCAAACTGCCAAATTTTAATTAAATCTGTTAAAGCATACAACAGCTACAGCGGTTTTTGTCAGGTCACTCCATAACACTTCAGTTTCATTGTGTTTGTGTTTGATGTCATTCACAAGAACCTGAAAAAAGTGTTTCGGAGTGATCTCACAAAAGCCGCTGTAGCTATAGTTTGCTTTGGCAGATTTAACTGAAATTCGGCAAATTGATTGTCAATGAATTGTGCTTTGTTGGCATAGAATATTACGAAAATCAGATGTTGTTTGTTGCAGTTACGCAAATGTACAGTGACAGAAGGGTTTGCTTGTGCAACGTTCTATTGGTAACGGAGATATTTTGTTATCGTGATTCAACAATTAATAACTCCGGTGAGAAATATTATTTTTAACGAAATTTAGTAATCTCCTCAGCAATTTATTATAGATTAACAAAATTTTATTCAGATTCGTTTAGACTTAATATTTTTATTGTACGATGTCTAGGGGGTTGCTTTTTCGGACACAGTGTAGTACTCAAAGTCCTACTAAACTTTGTATTCAACGTTGTCATTTCGTTGCATTAGACTTTGTTGTCGTTCGTGCTAAAGGTAAAATCTGTACACTCTTCCCGTTTGTATTTTTAGCTGGGTGCAGAATATAACAGTGTTTTACGGATAATTGCACAGAAGCAGTGCAGTGTCGTCGTCGTCGATCGATAGAACACATTGAAACGTTATGAACGATTGCGGCGCGGCGTCGGCAATCGCATCTGTCTGTTCAGTGTTAGATCTCTCGTCTCGCGGGCCGGTGGGGGTGTCTCATTATAGCATCGCCTACCAGAGAAGTTTTCCCCAATCCGACAATTTACCGGTAAAAATCTGCCCCGCCCTGGCGGCCGCCCGACGGATTTTTACCGGTAAATTGTCGGCCGGGGAGACTTTTTCTGGGGAGCGATCCTATAATGGGGCACCGTCACCGTCTCCGGACAGTTGGTACAGCGCATCGATCAATGTCGATATCGTGACGCGTCGTGGAATAGATTCGCCCACGCGTCCTGCGCCTATCTCTGCCGTCACATCTATAAGATCTGCCGAATTCATGCGTTTGCCGTGTCGTGTGTACCATATAGCTGTCTCATATACCGCACTGTACAAGTGAAGAGAGAGAAAGAAAAACTCCTTGAAACTAGATTGCTATGGAGCGTTCGAAGAATGTCCAATCGATATTGCGACCACGTTCGTGATGGCACTTGTTTTGGATTAGAAAGTTAAAAAATGTCAACTTTATTAAGCTACTTAGAAGTCTACTTCAATCAATCAATCATTTATTTGACTCATGCGTGAGTTTTAACGCTGTGGCTGTACCGGGGAACATAAAAAATTAAAAATCTAGCAACGCACGTCAACTAGCGTACGTGTATTTGTGGATGACCCTTGAAAAGTAAGCCACTTTCATGAATACAATATCCTAACTTTTATCAAAATATTAACCGATCTTTAAGATTCTTTTGCGCTTAGTGGTAAACTTAAAGTAGGCTAACCATCACGGCCTAAACCCGTCGTCAACTTTAGTGAACTAGAAATTTCTAAAGCATGATTTCACAAGACAGAGTAGCGACGCATTTTGAGTGTGATGATGGCATCTTTCAATGATCACTTTGCTGGAAATCTACCGCAGAGTATAAATAGTTAAAAGTATTTCGAAAATGTGTCAGTGTTTAATGCAGCTATATGGCCAGTGGCATCATGGAATAGGGGCAAATTCTTTTTCTAAATTTTATTTTGTCAGAAAATTTTTGCTCAAAAATACAAAATTTCGGTCTGCGAATTTTCATTTTGTGAAAATTTACTAGCAAAAACTAAATTTTTGAACGTCGTTGGTTATGACAAAAAAACTAGGGTGTTACTTTTTACGCGCAACAACAGCTACTGCTGTAGCGCGTCTTAGCCATCGCAATTCTGTCCGTCTGTCTGTCCGTCACACGTGCGGATCAGTCAAAAACGGTGCAAGCTAGGATTACCAAATCTTTACCTTCGGCTGCCTAGGATCCGTAAAACTCTTTCATAAATTCTAAAGGGATCACAACTAGCAATGGCGTTAAATGAAAGGGGGTGAGGAAAATTTACGATTTTAAGCCAATACGGGCGACTAAGCAAGACCGGTCGTGCCGTCTGGCGCCCTATGGCGAGTGTAAAAGAAACATCGTTGCTAGGATAGATCAGCTCAGATTTTGTTCGCACCGGTCTTTCAAACATGCACCGCTGTTGCGCGTTTCCCTTTGCGTTAGCTGGGCTTTTCTTGTTATTACGCGCGAAAGCAGGAACTGCTATAGCGCGTCTTAGCCATCGCAATTTTGTCCGTCCGTCTGTCTTTCACACGGGTAAATCAGTAAAAAAATGGTGCAAGCTATGATCACCAAATCTTCACCCTCGGCTGCCTGGAAGACTCTAGTTTCAGGATCCGTAAAGCTTTCCCATAAATTCGAAAGAGGTCACCTCGAGGCTCGAGCAAGAGCGCTAAATGAGAGGGGATAGGGAAAATTTGCGATTTTTGGCCAATAAATCGCTGTATCTCAGATACGGTGCCTAGGTTAGTCTACTATTAATCACTAACAGAAATTTGCCTCGGATTCAGTGAGTTTCTCGCTGACATTGTGCGCTTTATAAATTAAATTAAAGTTGTACACAGGCTTTCGATTGCTACGGAGAGCAAAGACCTTGCATGATCTCGAACATCAAAATAGGGGGTTTTATGGATTTTTGGCAATTCTGGGCTGTGAGACACGTTGCAAGAGCGAATTGCGCCAAAATCACTACAGATTGACCAAGCCAAGCTGCGTCTGAAATTTTCCCAAAATAAGGGGTTTTATTATTTTTTGCAATCTTCGGCTGCGCCGCGACTTCAAGAGTGAATTGCGACGAATTGGAGACAGACTAAGGCAATTTGCGAACAGGAACTGCTATAGGCGTTCGCGCGTCTCGCGAGCATTAGCTCATATTTTTTGTTGAGCTACTCTATAGACTGAGTCGTGCGTTGCTAAGCCATGTATGCCGTCTGATGTAGTTAGCGGGTCGATCACTGGTGCGTCGTGATACATGGGCACGGCTGATTTCATCTTGTCGCCAGGGAGTACAAGCAAATTGACCATGCACGCCTTGCGGCCCGCTAGCCAACGCACCGCCATCTTCGTCCGACAGTAAATGCCACACAGTCTCTGCTAGAGATGTGATACACACCGCGTTGTTAGCGGTACCGTACGAGGCATACAAAGTAAGTAAGTAAGTAATTGAATAAATAAAATATTTACGGTGCACAATGTCAGCCGGTGGCCGAATCTTAGGCACTTGACATAGCCGCTAGGGGTAGCTGTAGGCCTGCTGGAAGCAGTGAGTTATGAGGAAGCGACGGAAAGTCCTAAAGCAACAGTCTACCGGGCATGCAATATCAGCATGCTTGTTACACGGGCTCCAACACTATGCTTTATCGATTCGTCTTCGTCATCAGCATCATCATCATTATAACCATCGAAAATCGTTATAATATAATAGCTGTATTTAACATGCGAATATGTCAGCCCAGTGTCGATTTAATAGGTGGTCATCCGTCTATCTGTACGCACTCGCTCACCACACTGCTAGCTTTGATCTCTGAAGTGACAAGAATGACCTTGAACGCTAAAAATATTAATTTTAAGTAATTTTTTGGCAATTTTTGGCTGCAAAAGAGTGAATTGCGACGAAATGGAAGGAGTTAGACTAAGATTACCTGCGAACAGGAACTGCTATAGGTTTTCGCGCGTCTCGTGAGCATTAGCTCAAATTTCTTGTAATAGCCTATGTCGTGTTTTAGTTGATTGCAGTCAGTTAGCTGATAACATTTCAATGATTGGCTGAGTTAGGCCTATTTATTTCGTACGAAAACTGATCTGTTAATAAATACCGGCGGCCAGTATAGGCCTACGTGCGGTATATCTGGTAGAAAAAATTATAACACACAGAGAGACCAGCTCTGGATTTTCGACGCGACGGCGAATTATCGGAGTATTGATCCGTATCGTCGTGGGTCGTTTCGCTTGTCGTAGGCCTACTGTTCATCGGCAGCTAGGCGTCTTCAGTCTTCGAATCCACAGTCAGCACGACAGCCGTCCGCCAGATACCGTTTGATTATTCGCCGCACAGTATAGTCGACATACTTGCTATAGCAGTAAGTCGTCTTGTAGGCTACTCGGTAAGTTCATAGAACTTGTTTGTTTGGGCTTATTGTAGCTTCTACCTTGCTGTCGTCTAGAGATTTTAATGGCATGTATACAATTTAATATGATAGGCTAAATTACAAGCTGAGTGAAACAGCGTTAGCTCGATTCCACGTACAGGCTCCCTACGTATCTTTCAACCTCAGTTAGAGCCATTAACTAATTTGGAATTTATAAGTTTCTTAGAAGTGAAATTTTCAGTAACGATTATATGCTATGCGCCAGTTTTTATAACGACTTAAAAGACGCATTTTAAAATTTAGTTTATTTATTAGCAAAAATGATGGTTAATTCGTAGCCTAAGCTTATCATCAAAAAAGATGCAAAATATATAATAGGCCTATTTATTTGAGAACACCCGTCCAACTTTTCAAAGTATTAATCACATTTTAATGAATTTAATAAATGAAAAATTACAAAATTTTTTTACAAATATGAAACCGCAGTACACAAATTCTCAATCTACGATCGCTGCCTGTTCTTAATCGGCATCCCTGCAAGCAAAGCGATGCTGACTATTGCAACAGCTGATTCTGTAGCGTGGTCTCTTTGTCTTTCACACTCTTGCACATTGCTAAAGCCGTTAGAGCGAATGAGATGCTATTTCGCAGAGGCTTCAAGCGTGGCTTCAAGTAATATTGTATTTTTAAAAATCCCAGACTTTTACACGGAGTCGGAACGCCGATTGGAGCCTCCAGTCAAACTTTGCAGTTCAAATTGCTGACCAACAGATATGCAGTGTGACGTATCGATGCTTCTTAGTGCCGAATGACTTCGACTTTTGTTTTGCAGTTAAAATCCCCCAGGGCTTGCACATATATGATAAAAAATAAAACGAATTAAAGCAACTTATAATAAACCAATTTATTTCGTTTTGCGACAAAATACAACATTTTCTGCAAAGTCGAATTGCCGCCATGTTTCGTTCGGCGATAAATAGGCTAGTAAGCAGAGTCGAGTTAACGGCGTCGTGAGTTAGAAAAGTGGGCGAGGCAAGAAGTTGCAATTATACTGCAGACACTGCGTATTCCTGGCAAAATTCAGACAGACAAAACTTTGCAAATTTCCGACAGGGGAGATTTTGGGCGTTCAAAAACTTAATTTTGCCCTTAAAGTATTCTTAAACTGTTTTAGACTCAAATTTTGCGTCTTTGGACAACAATTTTTAGACAAGAAGAAAATTTTCCGACAATTTTTCGACATCCCAAAATTTAGAAGGGGGAGCAATAATTATTGGCCACCCTTTCTTGTCCAGTTACGACGCCACTGGCGGCGACCGTTTTCAGTCGATAGCTTATACCCCGTTTACACGATCGAGCAAACGTCGAACAAACATTGAGCTGACTCGTCAAGCTAACATATAGCCAGCTCGTCGAGCCAGCTTGATCGCGTAAACGGGGTATTACTCGTATCGTTTGTGTTCGTGTGTCGCTTGCGTCGCATGTGATCACAACGCCCTGTCCAGTCCAGACGAAGTTTCAGCGATGTCGTCAATGGTCGTGCTCGTGGCGTGTGGTCTGCTGTGCATCGCCGTCTTCCTGCAGACGGAAGCCACGCCGCTTGCAATGTACTTCAAGAAATCCGCCGCTGACGTCTGTATATTTTCTCTTTGTCTACTCCACCGGGTGGGCCCAAAAGTGGCACTCTTTTCAACTGCGTCAGTACAATGGCATATAAGGTGCAAAATAGCAGATATTTATACCGTTTAAACAATAAATTTTAACTTTTGTCATTAATTATAATTTACAGTTCTTCAATAATCCCAGTATTTTTCAACAAGCATATTGTGAATCAAACAGCGTTCATTGTCAGTTAATCCACACATTGTGACGAAGTTGCAAATTTTATTCCCATATACGATACGAACGGATTTTGTTTACCATGCCATTTAATACAAGTGATACGTGAGTAAACACAAATGGCAAATATGATGCATCTAACAATACAGAAAACCGAGATACCATAAAGGTATCACATTTTGGCCCACACTGTAGCCTATATTCATCCTGCAGAATAAGCAGGCTTGCCGTGGATATGAAATTTCCCATCCATATCCATAATTATCTATATCCACAGATTTTCCGTGGATATCCATGGATATATCCATACCAACAGACGCCTATGCCGCGTAAATGTAGCCCCACATTTTTCCAAAATACAGCAGTGCAAAAGCGTCTATTTTCCTCTCCTCCAAAAAAACATGGCGCAAACATTTCTTTCTTGAAGTTGTTGAAAAATTAGTAAATGTAAAAGATAAACACACATTTGCATTGAAATATAGGCCTACGATCTTAGTTGAGTATGTCAAGTTTCGTGAAAATTTACATTATTATATTGACGCTGTTTTTGGCCTACCGTTAGGTCAAACCTTGGATACGATATGTCGTCTTTTTTGTCCTTGGTCTGTCCGTAAAGCATGTATCGTGGCTAAATGGTACGTGAAATACAGTCGGCGACGATACAGTTGGATTGGGAGATGGCAACTTCCTGTAGGCCGTCAAATGATACCATGTCTCAATCTGCAACAGTTTGGTCGCAATTTTGAACGCAATGTTGTTGCCTGCAGCCGTCACCCACATGCGCCGATTTACCGCATTGTATTCTAGGTTTTATTCCTAAATTCGATAAAGCAGCGTCACCATCTTTCTTTCCGCGACCCGAAGTCAGACGCTGGATATTAGCGGTACGGTCGGTGCACCCGCAACAGCTGGTTGCATTCATGTACGCCTACAGGTAGGCCCTATAGGGTAGAGTAGATGCTTTTGAAGGACACTTAGTTTGTACTTCCTACTAGTTAGTAAGCAAAAAAGTTTGTAGTTTTGTTACCATATGATAAAAAAAAATACAAATACACTGAGAAATGGATAGACCTTCTGTTGCCCAACCAACAGTAGGCCTATTAAAGCACCGGCGATTAAGACGTGATGCTGCTATAGTGCTAATAAATAAATTTGGCTAATAAATAATGACGTGTTTATGTCACTGATTACTTATTGGACTCAGTAACATAAGTAAACGAGAAAATAAATAGTACAAACGACAGACAGGGAAATATTCTATAGACAAAGCATATAAGTAGTCAATTTAATTAGTAGGTAAGCCAACGTAATATCCATGGATATATCCATGGATGTATCCATGGATATCCATATCCACGGCAAGCCTGAGAATAAGTGGTAGAGAGACCAGAGAATAAGATCGAATCATTGATTTTTATAACTGTACCGCAAATATAAAGTTAAACCTCAGGGCACATGCAGAGTCGACAGCTGTAGTAGTATTTATTTCTATTTTCAATGAGGTTTGAACCCCCGATCTTCGTCTGCTTACGCCAGCCACTATACAGAAGAGATGTGCATGGGATCCCTTAAACCGAGACCGATACGAGACCGAGACCACATTCCTGCTTTAGGGTACGATTGATTGGAATTAGCTGGAAATTTTTGAAGCCTACAGTAAAGCTGCTGCGGTGATGTGACTGGTAGTGCGTTGAAGCGGAAGGAAGATGCTTCAACACGGAAGAATGTTGCGGCGGACTCACGTGTGCAGCTGTCGATAGCGAAGGTAATATCCCATTTACACGATTGAGCAAACATCCAGCAGACATCGAGCAGACGTCGAGCAGACATTTATCAAGCATTGAGCAAACATCGAGCTGGCTCGTCCAGCTAACATATAGCCAGCTCGTCGAGCCAGCTTGATCATGTAAACGGGGTATAAATAACATTAGCCTCAAAACCATACGTCCGTCTCAACCATACGTCTCAACTGGTGCTGAAGTTGCTACCCTGCTCCGATGGTGAAAAACCTGGTTCATTGGTGACAAATTCTTGAAGTTTTACGGTTGCAGCCACAAAAACATGCAAAGCAATCGCATTTACGCGTCTGTGTAGATAGTTGGACTTTCACATGTTCGAGCGAGACAGTGCACTAGCACACCGAGCTTGCGAGAAGATTGAGTTTTTGGATCGCGCACTGATTTCATGTCCCCATGTCACTTAGTGCTGACACAATGAAAATTTTTCATCAGCATACCAGATTAAGTTCACCATCGAAACAGGGTAGCAACTGACAGCACCAGTTGAGACTAACAAGCTTGTATCCGTAACACATTATGACGTCAGCGTTACGTCACGACTAGCAAAAATATTTAATCAACTGTCATATTTTGTTAAATTAAAATATTTTGAATTAGTATTTCTTCAGCTACAACTGGTAAATATTTTATGTTAATTGATCATTAGTTGCGTAAACTATGAAAGAAAGAAAAAAGAATTGTTTTTTTTTTATAAAACACCGTATACATGTCTCTAAATAGTCTACTACTGTAGTAATTTGTCTTTAGTGCATTAGAGGTGATAGCTTATACCCCGTTTACACGAAGAAGCATGCATGAAGCATTTATCGAGCACACTTAGAGCAAACTTAAAGCACACGTAAAGTGCACAACGTGTGCTTCGTGTAAGTATGCTTTCTCGTGTAAACGGGGTTAGTCAGTCACTCGTTGTAGCCTATAGGTCGTATCGCTAGGCTAGTACAGGTGCTGTGATTGTGGACGTGGTTGCAGACGATACGGCTGAGACGCCTGGACGTTGCATTCGCGCCAAGAACTTGACTCCCTGTTCGACAAACGCTGACTGCACTGACGCCGACGAGTCGTGCTCTTCGCTCAGTGACGCTCAAGGTCAAAGATATACTCTTCAAGGTCAAAGGTATTGCCTGCCGGCTACCAACGACAACTCAGATGAACTTCAACAGCTGCTGCAAGTCAAAGGGCCAGGAAAACATCAAGCTTACTCCAAGCAGCTAGCCGATTACGGTACGCCACGCCGATACGTGCTTATTGAACTCTCGCTTGGTTGACCCAAACTCAACACAACGTATGTCAGTCATAGGCCCTAGTTTCAAAGACAAACCGGGCTGACATTGCTTCTCGTTCGTTCGTCTCTCTGTCTCGTGGAATTCTCTAACTTAAGAAATAAGGAAAACTCGTAGATAGCTTGAATCTGGTGAAAATGTGTTTTCAGCAATAAAAAGTACCGGCACAACACACAGAGGAATTTTTTAACGTAAAAGTTAAGAGAAAAAAGCAGCTTCGGAAAGGTCTGGCACGATTTATGCCCTACCTGAAAGCCACAAGAATCTTTCAATCTGAAGACACAAGTCTATATTTCGTGAACTTTCAAAAACTTCAAATGCCCAGGTCGTAACTTATCGTGGGCCTATTGCATTGCGTGTTTTATTGTCAGGTGGTTCGTGTGTGACGAGCGACGATTGTCGGCCATACGTCCAACTCAACGGTGCTGCGCCGACTCGCGTATGTTGCCAGCAGGTGCGTCGCGGTCGCCAAGGCAACCGACGCATCTGTGACCGCATCACTCCCATCTCCATCTGTATCCGGCAGTCCACTATGTAGTGCGTCAAGCTTGCCTGAGCGAGCGCTAGGCGTCACACCCGGTGACTTCTGGACATGAATTAAATACAAGACACGATGTTTTGCATCTACGTAGATTAGTTTCGTTACTATGTGCAGTTGACGCTTTTTTGCTACAAGACAGTTTTTTGCTACATAACAGTCTTTCTGGAAAACTCCCAAATTTTGCGAATTGCGTGATAATTATGCTCAATTTTGATTGAACATTTCGGTTTTTTTCGTTATCATTTGTCATCCCAACTTCTGTACCTATGTAGGCCTAATTGAATTTGCTGGTTAAACTATAGCCATATTCACGATCATAATGATAAAAGTGTGCATGGAAAAGAGAACGATAAGTTATCGACGTCACTGTATAGGTAGACATAAAAAATATTGCCTTTCTTAGCTGATCAATTTGCAAGATTTTGGTGTCGTGGTGTGTGCTTTCCAACTGTTTTATCTAAGCTTCAAAAATATTTTGCACAAAATAAATAACCTACGGATACTATGTTTATCGAAAGAAAATACTCAAATCTGGTCCGGTAGCCAAACGATAGTTAGATTTTTTTTAAAACAAGAAGAAAGAGTTAAGAATCTAAACTGCTGTTACATTTGGAACAACATGGAGCTAATTAAGCAGGGAGACCCATTTTACTGCTACTCGTTGTGACAAAATGAAAGAACTGCAGTTTACCCGCCGTGCTGATTGCCATATCGTCTTAGCCAAATTTTCCGTTACGCAATAACGTGATATCTTTTGCGTAGTCGAAGTTTCCCGTGTCGTAAACTCTATTTGCTATCATTTTGCTTTATCGGTAGAATAAATAGCTGGCATCCTACACGTGTCTTAATCGTTTTGTACAGCGTTTTAAACTGCATACAATATATTTTTTTCGTGGAACAGTGCAAACGTAATAGGCTACGCCAGGTTTCACAATACAACACAATATTTCATGATGCAAACTTGTTATCAGGTATAAGACGCTATAGGTCTACTGCAAAAGCCCTATTTAATTGCAACTCGTTTGGGGAATGGGGGTTGTGTTACTTGGTACTTGGGCAACCCATATTTACTTGTTCAGACATTTTTTCAGTAAGAGCTACCGTTCAGCCACAATATACACATAACAAACAGACAGACGACAGCTTTTCATACCTAATGCTCACTCTACGACGTACACGTATACGGCAATACATTGTTGTTATCATACATGGCCAGGGATAAAAACAAGAAGCTAAGCTGTCACTAGGGAAGCCGCGTTACAGCCTATGGCAGTTCCTGTTGCAATACTGACCTTAGGCCATCCTTTTCCAGATAGGCTATTTTTGGTTTTCGTTGGCATAATTTAGAAAATAATTATTTTGACAACAATTTTTTGACAACTAAGCTTATTCAGCGCTATAGCCTAAGTATGGTTACCATTATCACGCCGGTTTTCCCCGATACGATATGGCCATTGTCAATATTGGGTTATTATTTATTTTGCATGCACTGCGCATTCTGTTTTATGAGCACCTGTTCGGCGTTCGCTAGGGTGTGCAATTATTCAACATCACATTGACAGTTAGGCGACGTGATGGTGAGTGATATCATTTTTAATGATTTTTGCTGTTTTCGAAATGTCAGTCATTCCGTGTCGCCGTTAACAAGCGTATAAACTGATGTTTTGTACATTTATGTACATGTAATGCCAAGAAGATATATTATGCAGAGTCAACGCACGCGATTCAAATCAAACTGCGATTTGACTTCGCCCACCCCTGCAACTGTGCAAAGGATCGATTAACTGGAACTCGGAAGCACGCATCACCAGTTTGCGTTGATCAACCTGTCAGCACGGTATAGCTGGTGCCAGGAGCTTCTATCCTCTTCTATCCGCAGCTTGCGTCTAATGAAACACAGGAGGAAAGTTTTATCAAAACTGTATGGATATTGCTATCACTAGGAGCGTTGTTTTAGCTGAAAATGCAGCACAGACCGTTTGGCGGCCGGACTGTGCCCGGACCCAGCTGAGAGAGCTTACGGCGCTCTCAGAGATTCCCTAGCTGGACTAAACACGTGGGGCCCCTGGAAAGGGAAAGGGAAAAATGAAACGCGAGGGAGGGAGGAAAAGGGAAAATAATACAGAAAAAGGCATAAAGGTTAGGAAAGGGGAGTGGGAAAGAAAAAATGGGGCGGAAAAGGGGGAAGAGAAGGAAATAGGATGGGGAACTTCAGCCTGATTTTTACGCGCGACAGCAGGTACTGCTATAGCGCGTCTTAGCCATCGCAGTTTTGTCCGTCTGTCTGTCCGTCCATCTGTCCGTCTGTCCGTCCGTCACACGGGTGGATCAGTCAAAAGCGGTGCAAGCTAGGATTACCAAGTCTTCACTGTCGGCTGCAGGGAAGACTCTAGTTTCAGGAACCGAACCGTAAAGCTTTTCCATAAATTCGAAACGGGTCACCCCCAGCGATTGCGCAAAATGAGAGGGGTAGGAAAATTTTACGATTTTGAGCCAATAAGTCGCTGTATCTCAGAAACGGTGCGAGATAGGGCCTAGGTTACTATTAATCACTAATAGGAAGTCGTACACGGGTTTTCGATTGTCACTCAGAGCAATGGCCTTGGGGGTTTTATGAATTTTTTGGCAATTTCGGGCTGCGACACAACTCTATGGAGTTCGCAAGGTGTCACCACGCAACTAATTCGTTATGCAATGCATATGGAGATTTTGGTATTTTTATATTAACTTAGTGTGAACACCCCAGTGGGCAGTGGGCCTTCATACATACATTGCTGTCGCGCGTTCCCTTTGCATTAGCTAGGCTTTCTTGTAATTCTAGATTTGGGAAGATAGAAGCCACTGGCTGGTGAGTTGTACTAGCTACAGAGTTAAAAGCATCTGTGCAGTGACATCAAAGGCACATACCTAATACCGCGTTTACACGATCAAGCAAACATCTAGCAAATGCATTCAAAATACACGTGCACGACGTATGCTCAAACTGCTCGATGTTTGCTTGATGATTGCTTGATCGTGTAAACGGGGTAGGCTATAACGGAATCACGCGTCACCAGTTTGCATTGATCAACCTATCAGCACGGTATCTGTTGTGTCATACACTCTACACCGTCGGCGTGGCCGACAGCGTACGTGGCTCTGTGCAGTGAGCATCAGCAGCGCAGGCGGCTAACAGAATCATCTGCGTCAACGCCGCACCGTCAGCCATCTGACGTCTCTGCGAGTGGTCGCTGCACTGCGATTTCAGTCCTAGCTGGAACGATAACGGAAACGCGCAATCATAGCCAACAGCTGACGAGCACGTTTATTAACGGTGATAACAACTGAAACGAAAACAACTGTAAGTAACTAATATGATGAAGTAAACATCGTTATTCATCGTTGTCATCGTCGTCATCATCATCATCATCATCATCATCATCATCAGCAGCAGCAGCAGCAGCATTGAACGCTCAACTTCGTGCTACAATCGCCCGTCATCATGCGTGGTCTTCAGCTGCGTCGTAGTTAAATTCTGCGCAAAATGATGGATTCGTCATTCAATAAAAACTGAAGCCATAGCCATAATACTGCGTTTGCTTTCAGTCGAGCCGAGCAGAATTTTGTTTCAGCCAAATCCAAAAAAAATATCTGATTGATAATTTTTGTGCAAAGGCGTCTGCCGGGGGCGTGTAACCCATTCTTCTATTAACGCTGTTCGGTGGCGCACGCAACATCAAAAAGAAGCTTGACGTAAACGACCACAGTTTTGCCCACCATATCTTAATAGGCCTTACTATCGCTAAATGGCTTTGTCGCTATCTAACGTTGTGAATTGCAAAAGTTGTTTGGCCGTTTACAACAATAAATTTATACTGGGTGGCGCATGCGTTCGGCTCAGAAATGATTAACCAAATAGCGACAAAGCGATTGACAATTATTGTCTCTGAAAAAGTCATACGTGTTACATCACATCATTCTTATTACAGTTGCGTGCCAAAAATTATTAAAATCGGTCAATGTTTCATGGAGTTATTGGAAAAATAAATGTGGCTTGGTTTTTTGGGACACGGTGCATATACTGCTGACACACTTTACTAATACGAATGTTTTTCATCTCGGCGAACTCAACTACAAAATACTGCTACCATTTAATTACGATGCTTTGCTTTAATTTTCCTTTTACTTCTACGTTTATTGCGGCTAAATTTAGTGTAATTACTGCTAAGACGATAAAAAAGTGTCGCTGAATCATGCCGCTACGGTTATTGAATTGCTGCAACGCCGTATGTCGCTAAGCAACACGAGGTATTGGCTTAGCTGTAGCTGAATATTCAAAACAGAATTAAAATTTTGAAAAAAATATCTTATGCGAAAGCGACAGAAACGCGGTCACACTTAGACACGTAAAGCAAACTGCAGTGATGGAGGCCACCTACCGTGAAATGGACATGTTACAAAACATAATTAATGTCACCTAGGCAGACACATTCAAGAAAATAGTTCCAAGTTTCGGATAGTTTCGAATTTTTTCTACAAACATTTCAGTACGTTTTTCTTTACTTTTTTCATAAATTATGCGAGAAACTTTTGATTGCGGTAGCCTTATTTGGACTACTGATTACCTTCCCATTCTTAAACGTGGAACTAAGCGAAACTGAAACGGAAAAAAAGGTGCGCAGCTGAAATGTCACAAGCAGCCAGTACGATTTACGTTTTGATTTATTTAGTCGTAATTTTGTTTAAAATATCTTTAGTTTTCGTTGTCGTAGTGAAACAATTCGTCATCTTTCTACGTGTGTGTGTTTGGGTCTGGGTCGGTCGGCAATTCTCTGTTTTGTTTTCGTTAAAGAAAATCAGACAGACTGCGAGCGAGTAGCGTGGCGCGACAGAATGCAGGACACAGCAGTCCGTGCGCACGGTTGCTGCACGGTAGCGCGACGTTATTGACCGTCATGCAAGCAAGCAAGCATTGCACACTAACAGCAACAGACAGACAGACAGACATACAGAGGCGGACAGGCAGATCACATCACAGCACCCTGGCAAGCACGGTTGCAGGACAAAACACTGCTCGTCATCAGGTGAACAGCGTAAACAGCGATTTGATTCGACACGTAGCCACCAGGCGCCGCCGGTGTTGATATGACACGACTACAGCTACAGTAAACATTGTTGTTGTCTTGAAGTGACGTCAGCTGTTGCCATAGTTACGGCGATGACGTCACCGGGAGTCGGTGGTCCGTCGTTCAAGTTGTCGTACGTGGATTTCGCGCCTCTCTGCGCTGGAGCCGGCGGTGTCGTCTGCACGCCCGACTACGAACGATTCAAGTTAGTAAAGCATACAGTATCTCAGTAAGCCATAGTTCCACTTGGTTCCATATAATGCAAATCTGTCAAGACGACGTACAACTTGTTGGATGACTTGCCGTTCGACACATCCGCAACAAATCAGACTAGTGGAGTTTGGGCTTAAGTAAACATAACAGAGATTGGCTTGATTGATATTAGGCCTAACCAAGTGTTCTTAATTGCATTAAACCTTTTTACAGTTTTCATTTTATTTTAGTTTTATTGCATGTGCGTTATTGCGCTACTTCGAGTACAAAACCTAATGTATATCAAGTAGGCCTAAACAAAGTCATTAGACGAAATCACTTTTTTTGTTCGCCAGAAGCAGCAGCAATTTGCAATTACATGTTTTGGTTGGGAGTTCAGCACCAAATATCCCATTCCGCTAGTATTCTATCTAACACCATGTGTCTTTGGACCCCAAAATTATATACTGCCAAATGAAATCCAAATCTGTCGTGCACGAGCATGACAAACGACAGACAGACAACAGACCACGCTTTGGAAAATGCGTAGGTACGGGCGAAATCCCTTGCATTATAGCGATTTCGCCTAATGATACTGAGATGTCTGCAAAAATATTACTGCGATTATAAAAAACGCTACGATATAATAACTCTGCAATGTTTTTAGAAAAACAGATTAACGAAAACTTGATTTTCGCATTTATATCTTTGCCAACGGGCCTATAGTGAACGGCGGAGATTGCATGTTCGATTCAATAATAGCTGTACACTCTGTGTCCGGTAAAAAAGTAACCCCATGACATTGTAGGTGCCAGATATCCTAGGAATTCCTGGATAGCTGGCGGCCGCGCCCAAGGCTAAATTAGAAAGACGCAGCCACCGAGCGTTGTGTTGAAAGAGCTGTAACATTCTTGTATAAAAGACCAGTACTGCAGCGGCAAGCAGCAGTTTAGCAGTTTGTGGCCGTTCGTGTTTACTTGCAGACCGATGTCTAGATAGAGTAGTTCTCGTCGCAGTTCTTTCAATATTTCGGTGATCAGAAATTATGTATTGTTTTTCACGTTATTTCGCTATATCGATGGATAATGGAATTTGAACAAACGTTTTTGAAATCGATCTACAACTGTCTTACGAGTTATCGTTATTCCCAGATGGACTGAACGAAGTTTAGTCCATCTCGGAGCTAGGGCTAAAATATAGGTTTGACAAAAGTTTCAAAAGATCGAATTAAACACAACAAACGGGCAATAACAATGGGAGA
>Ga0056128_1003736_pt1 | contig 18847 bp, 12 predicted proteins | sample WorMetLIZISLAND2_FD_71113 | JGI IMG/M metagenome (GOLD analysis project Ga0056128, IMG submission 71113) | Marine gutless worms symbiont microbial communities from Max Planck institute for Marine Microbiology, Germany - Olavius geniculatus... ... | reverse complement strand
CAACCCTGCAGGAGTTAAGCCACGCTGCCCTAGATAGGCAGCGGTGGGCAGCGATAGTAAAAATGGCGTCAGACACCAACGGGCATTGAGCCCACGGTTGTCGATGATGATGATGATGACCTATCAGAAAAAGGACAGTTGGTTTCTCAAGCGTCAGAGCCTGCAGTAATGTTGGAACCAAGCTACTAATTACCCATACACCTGGGATAGAGCTTGGTCATACCACAATATAGCCTCGGCTCTATGAAGAACACTCTGAGGATGTACAATTTTAGCAGCATCTAAAACGATATTTTGTCTAACCACTAGGCCCATATAGGTCTACTGGACGTCACAAATAATACTGACTTTGTTCGTCATCACTTAGCCAATCTATAGCTACACAAACACCGCAATTAGGCTAATGTATTTTGACACAAAAATCTGCGCCAGTCCCTCCGAATGGTGCTGTACATTGCGACTGCAGCAAGAAATAGTTGCATCAGCCATCATCATCTGGGCATGCCAGGTAGGCCTACCGGTACATACATTGCCGTTGCTGTGAGGTAACAGATGGCACCGCCCTTCCGGCTCTACGTGTCACATGCGTGTCAAAACCAATTACTGATGACAAAACAAACAATAAATGAAATGTTCACAGTAATACTCACACTAGTCATCGTTTCTACACTGAACAATATCATCTGAAAATCTAAAGCCAACTGCCACTGACGACGAATCAGTTAACTACACGTGGCTGTGGTTGTACGCCGGAATTTCCGTCGTCATGGGGAATTACGCTGATTGTTGTCGTGACGTCAGACGTAAACATACTTAGCGAAAAACGCAAACTGGAGAAGATTAGAAATTTCTGGGTGAAATGGAGACATCTTCGGCGACAAATGCAGCCTCTCCTACGTCTCGGATGATTATTCAGCAATGCTTCTCGGCTAAACTTGAAGTTCGTCCTGCAGCCGCTGACACAGACGCCGAATTTGTGCAGGTCTTTATTGTGCTATTCGTTTTCCACGGGCAGGGGCGCGTTCAGTTAAGCATCCGCCAGCAAGCCGATTTCCGCTAATTCTGCTACGGTAGTCCGCTAGCTAATTGAATAGTCCGCTCGCTTGCAGCTGCTAGCCCACGTGTTGCTTTAGCAATTTGGTGATTATAGGCCTATAATACTCTACATTTGCAACTTACCGTATTCATCCAAACTTTTGTATTGTAAATAGATTTATATTGTAAAGGGAATATTTCAAATTTTGCACCATAATAAAAAACAGTATGATGTTAACTTAAAATTTATATCACTTTACTTTTTACATGTATTATATTTATATAGGCCTACTTCATGATTTTCACTGTGCATATATTGTACTGCAACCACATATTCGGTGAAAATTATAACCTAAAGTTAAATATATTTATTTTTAAATAATGCTTGTTACAAAGTAAACATCTACTTTGGTGATGTCACCATCTTGACTGCTATCGGTAAAAGCACCTCATTAAACTGCTAAGACTGCTCGCGAGCGGATCGCGTAAATGCTTAACTGAACGCGCCCCAGTTGACACCCTTGGCCGAATTAAGCTAGTGCAATGAATGCTAGGTAGTCTGGCTTGTGGCTTCTCAAGCACTGGTCAAACTTTCCGCTTCCCCTCGCTTTTTTCTTTTGCCATTTTTTCTGTTTTTGCCCCTTTCTATTCTTTGCCTCAAAATCTAACTAGGGGCTTTTGCATTCTTTACATAACTCTGTAAGCTCCACAGCGGAGTCCGGGGCAGAGCCCCGGCGACCAAGACATTTTTGTGCATTTTTAGCTCGCAAATTGCGCCTAGTGGAAACAATTTTTGTCACTTTGCTTCGCGGTAGTGTTAGTAATTTATGCAAATTATTTGGTATTGATCACTGCTGTCATACAAAATATGTGCAATAGACAAAAAAATAAAATGCATGTGATAAAACTTAGGTGGGTGAAAAAGTGTGAGTTGACTGTTCAAGCAAGATGCATGAGACTTTGCAGGGTGGTTCATCAAGCACTCATTATGCCATTTTGATATGTGATTGATGTGTGCTCAACGAACTATGTCAGTGCAATATATACTTTTGAACCGGGTTGATAAGTGCTTGATGAATGCTTGATGAGTGTTCAAAGAGCATTTAACAAGCACTTGTTCAGTGCTCTTCAAGCTCAGTGAGCTTGCTTATTGAGCTAGCTTCATCATGTAACTGGGGTATTATTGACAGCAGTGATGTAGTAAATTTAGCATATTTAGAATAAATTAATATTTAGAGTGAGACCATACTTTCAAGGCTAAAATCACACATATCAAGAACTTGAGACTAGATTGAAACCAGGATTGGTAGACTATTTGTAGTAGTGATGATTCGATATCAGGATTTCAATTTCGGTATGATATTGATACAATATTTTGAAAATATCGCGATATCGATATTTTTAGAATGATAAGTATGTTAATCACATACAAGCACAAGAACAAGACGTGAACGTTCAGCAAGGCAGTTTGTTTTACATAGCCTATATACTAAAATGTGTTGGTGAACTTAAAAATACTGGTAAACTATAGACTGTGATAAGTGTCGTTAAATTACGACACTATAGTTAGTTTGCCTCGGTTAGTTTTGTCATTTTTTTTGTTTATTATCATTATTTTGGTAATGCAGCAATAAAAATATAAACCTCTGGCATAAAATATTGCGATATGTCAAACATATCGTGATATAAAAAAGATGTCGCGATATATCAAAAAATCCAATATTTTTTTCGACGATAAGATATGATACAATATATCGATATCAAAAGTGATCGATATTTTTCATATATCAAATCATCACTAATTTGTAGTATATGCTTGCATATTTTTGTAGTTAAACAAGCTAAGTTTTGTTTGCATGTGTTTGTCAACTTGTCATGTAATTAGGTAAATTAACTTGCAAGACCGAAAATCAGACATTCTGCAAAAATTAAGAGCATGAGAATGTTCAGTTTTTTGACTAAATTATTTGATTTGTAAAACGTTAGCTGCTTGTGACATTTGCGACAAAGTGATGAAAATGCTGATAGCAACGTCGTGGATTAAAAATTATACATGCTTTAAATTTTGATTTTTTTTCTCAGATTTTTTTGGAAAATGGGGCTTTTTATCTCAAACGACAATTTTTTGACAAGATCAAGATTTTCTGAAGAAATTTCGGACAAATTTCCAACAGTGCAAAATTGAATGGGTTGTCTCTTCTTTCCCCTTTTCCTGGCCATGATGCTACTGTGGCTGAGAGACTTGAATCAATTTTTTTACACAGAATGCAGTGGCTCTGACTCAAAATTGAAGTTCGGCTGCATATTTGCCAGATTTATGTGTCAAATGCTTAATACTTTCAACTTATTATGTGAACATTGTGTGGATGTGTGCTTCAGATAAACAGAGGGATGATAATCTATGTCTGCTTTCTACAAGGTGCAACAACAGAAACCGTCTACAAAATGGGTTCGCCTGTCATCTTTTCTATTTTATGTCTTGCAATGTCTTGCAGCTTAAATGTTTATAATTGTAACTGTGTGTTGTAAGCCATGATAATTGTAGTATATTGTCAGTGTTATTAGTTACCTTAGACTGAATTTGAATGGTTAACTGGAACTTTTGTACCCGAGAACTTTCGTTCTCGGGAACGAAAGTTCCATAGGTGAAACTTTCGTTCCCTGGAATTTTCGTTTTCAACATCAAAATTAGCATGGAACTTTCGTTCCCTAACAATGATTATTAGGCCTTTACTATAGGCAATTTTTTACGTGCTTTTTTAATTACAGCTATGCTGTAGGCGTCGATGGTACCATATCATCTTGTCTCTCGTCCGTCCGTCCGTCTGTCTGTCGGTAACGAATGTATTGTGGATAAGCGTTGGGTCATAAAAGAAAACTTTTTGAAAAAGAAAGAAAACTTTTTGAACGGATAATTAGCTCTGTGTCAGTGCTCTCTGCGTACAAAATTTCGGGGATGCAGTGCAAGGGAAACATTTTCAAATTTGGGGTTGAATAGACGGGGTAGGTAAATGTGTTTTTCAACCGAAAACTAGCCACATCTCGCCCTTTCAGATAAGATAAAAAATCATTGAACTTGGATGACCTTGAAGGTCAGTACTGCAACAGGAACTGTATAAGCTGTAGCGCGTCTTCTCTAGCAACAGCTGGGCTTTCTTGTTATTATTATATCCTGTTGCAACTCTAGCTTTATATATATATGTCTAGCGAGTGACACAAAATTGGAGCTTTTTTCGCTGAACTATAAGCACTACGTAAGGATAAGGGGTCCAGTAATTATCAGTGTCAGGGAACAAAAGTTCCACGCTAATTTTGCTTTTGGGAACGAAAGTTCTAGGGGTTGAAAGTTCCCGAGGACGAAAGTTCCACCTATGGAACTTTCGTTCCCTCGAACGTAAGTTACTGGGTACGAAAGTTCCATGAATCGTTTGAACAGTCTAGTATCCATGAAGTATTTAATGTAAAATTTTTATAAGTAAAGTTTTAGTTTCAGCTGAAGTTGGGCATTATTGATTATCTATGGTATTAAAGGTAAAGATCGTCCATTTGTGTGGCGCATCGTCGCGTATACACGCCTCTAATGTGCTTTCGTCACTGATCAGAGCCGCCGGCCGCCCAGCAACCACGTGCAGCCTGCAGACACAAGCTAGCGCAGCGGCCGGCCAGGCAGCCCCAGTCAGCTGTACCAAGGTCACTACCTTCCGTAACCCATATAATGGGTTACTACTCATTTAACCGACCCCGGAGGGATGGCAGGCTGAGTTGGCCTTGTTGGTTGACTGATAGTGGACGCTTTACCCGCAAAGTTGTCACACGGCCATCCATCAGTCTAGCGCAGGATACGGAAAGTCCGCCGACCAGGACCGACGTTCTAACCACTATGCTACGCAACCAACTGCAATTAGGCCTACGTATAGGGCCTACTTCAGTGATATCATTGTGTAAGTGTGTCTTTTATTGCGATCATATGTGCTTTCAGTTACTGTCACTGTTTTATTTGTACATATGTTAAAGTGATGTTATACATGTTACCAGTTAGGCCTAATCAGTTATCAATACAAATTTTAGTGTTTTCAAGGGGCTGTTGTTTGGCTGACAAGAAGAGCGTTCAGGCTGTAAAAGTTTTCCCCTTATTGTTGATTATTTATAAAAATTACTGTTCAGATATCCATTTCAGTTAATCAAAGTATTTGAAATTGTAGTTAGATATCACAGTCTATGTTAAACTTCATTAGAAATCACAATTTACAAAATTTAATATTTAATAATAAGTACAGGAAATAACAGTGATGTGTATGAATAATTTGTCAGCAGAAGTGCAGATAGAGTGGCATTATAAAAAGTTTTTTTCTGCATTTTTGTTGCATTTTAGTGAAAACCGCGCTCAACATTCGGCTGAGTGAAGGGGACTCGAAATTGGTCTCAATCTTGGAGCTTCCCGGTGACATTCTAATCGTGCCGCAGGCGACGCTCGGAGGTCGGGTCAAAGGTCGCAGCATGCAGTACCATGGCAACGTTGATAAACAAACCGGGTCTCAGCTGTACGAGCAGTTTGTGGGTCGGTGTCGAGAGGCAGTGCAGCAGACTGCAAAGCAGTGTACGGTGCATTGTGGGATGTATGGCATTCAACAAGTTCTGAGCATGGTTACAAATGGACCGTACAGTCACGTGGTCGATATCTAACAAAACCGATTTGCTTTTATTTCCAGGGTGGCCATGAAAATTTTTGAAAAAAATTCTTTTTTCCAGGACCTGTGAAGTCCTTGAAAACCAACTAAGATCTTGAAGTTTTGGAATTTGATGGAAGGATCTTGAAAGTTCTTGAATTTTAGTTCTTCAAAATCATCATAAAGGTGATGTGAATTTTTTTATGCCATAAACGTCTAATATGATATGATAAAATACTGTGAGCTAAAGTACTTAAAATTATTGGAAAGTCTGATTTTTTTCAAAATTGTGGCAACCTTGAATTTTATGAAATTTACGTCATTTTTGAATCACTGTGACTTGAAACATACTGCAGATTGTTAAAGTGAGCTGAATTATTAGCAGTTTAATTTCCATAGTGGTAAAATATATTTTTTTGAAAAAGATAAAAGAAAATTGCACTTTACTGTATATTTTGAAACTTTGTTGAGAGATGAACAAATGCAATACAGCAAAATGTATTGAATAAAATCAAGTTTTCACTAGATGCATCTAGTCCGTAAGGGAGGGAGTTGGCTCCCTTGAATTCGCCACTGCCCCACAGCACATATTGGTAGTTTTCAACTAGCCTACAAATGGACCATGCAGTATTATGTCATTTATTTGGATGTTGTTATGCTGATTTTCACAACAGTACAAAGTTTCTACATACACAGTATACAGTAGTACGTAGGAGAAGTTTTGCATATTTAATTGACTTTTGTTGTTTGTTCATGGTGGCAGCATTTTCTTTTGTGACTTGAATTTTGCGTACACTGTGCCTTGTGTCGGGTGTGTGTGATATGGATGTTTGTGTACCAGTGTATATGTTGTTCACTGATTTTATTTCAATGCATGTTTGTTGATGGCTATAAACTTTTGTTGTCACTTTTGTACCCGACAATACGTTTTGTAAACTTTTATTGTCACCCAGGATCTGTTTGCAAACTAAGTATTGGTAGCCTAACATGTGGCCATGTCAAAGCAGTCATGAGTTATGTCGTCTGTTTTCGGCTGTGGTGACTATTGTAATTGAATATCAAGTTTGGTTCTATGTCAGTAATTCCAGAACAATGTGTACTTTTAGACAGTTTTTGTCAGCGTTTTTTTCTGGAAAATATGCTGGTTTTCCTTATTACCTCCGCCAAGGAGGTTATGTTTTTGCCAGAGTTTGTTTGTCTGTCTGTCTGTCTGTGTGTTAGCAAGATAACTCAAAAAGTTGTAGAAGGATCTTTCTGAAATTTTCGGGGAATGTTGGGAATGGCAAAAGCTACAAAATGTTCAATTTTGGGGGTGATCTGGAAAGAATCCTTGATTCTGGATCACTTTGAAATTTCCGTTAACATTGTTTTCAATGGGGCATAAGGGAAACCACTACCAAACCGAATATGGTGCTGCCACCTGGCGAACAAAATGGCGTTGGCGGAGGTCTGCAGTCTCTGACTGCTTTTCTAGTTTATTTGTGGGCCTACTGTACACATGTTGTTGTTGTTGAATAAAACAGAGAGGTCAGACCGCCGCCAAGCTTTAGCTTTTTGATGTTTTTGCTGTACTGTTAATCTGATGCCGACTGCAGTTCGATTGTAAGGAGCGTCACCTGCCGTAGTGCCACCTGACATAGGTGAACGCGCTCTACTATAATCCAGACAGGCCGGTACCCAGAGGGATGGAAGGTTGAGATAATCTGGGTGATTTGTTGTTTATCCATAAGTGGTTTACCTCTGCGTACTAATGACAGTCACCCGTCCAAGTACTAGTAGTAAGTTCATCTATTGAAACCCAGGACCTGTTTATCGTAAGTCCGACGCCCAGCCGTTACACCACCAGGCCTTTCCTGCTCTCTCCATGTCCAGTGAAAGTGCTTCATTAATTGTTTGTGGTTTGTAGTCTACTCGTCTTAATACTTCAGCTATGCCTATACCTCACTCGTGTACATGCACTGAGCGAAAGAAATATTTTTCATTCGGAAAAAAATTCCAGTATTTTTTTCATTCTGTCTGATCCCAGTTTGTTTAACGAGACGGAGCACTGGTATTGATGAGAATGAAAGATGACGTTAATTATACCCACAGTACATAATACAGTGTAGGCCTGTACGTACGGCGCGTATGACGTTGTATACCTCTGTGACTGATGACACGCACGTGTGCCAGTGCGCGTGTTCGTCGCAGCGAATTCTGTGAATGACGTCAACGCACGATCAAAGCACAGACTGCCGATGCTGCCGCTTTATGAATGAAAACAATATATTAGGCTAGTACTGCAGTATGCGTACGAGCACGGGCCCCGCGGGGTCAGCGAGTTCGTTATACGTGCAGTTATTGTATTGTGTGCGGTGACCATTCTTTCCTTTTGTACATGTAAGTCTGTACGACGCCCCGTCTTCGCTTTTTCTCTCATCAGTGTCATTCTTCAAGTTCAGAACACATACGGCAGTTGTGGAATAGCAATCAGTATACAGACAAAAATTAATAGCCTAAGTGACAAAACTATGAGAAACGATATACCTGGTAGGCCTATGTAGGCAAAACTGTGAACAAAATTAGCCGTATACATCGTAACTTATAAGGCCTAGTTCAACTAATTATATAGGCCTATGAAAAATGTATTAGCTTACATCACATAACCTAACGACGTACGTGCTATCATAATTTTTTTCCCACTTTTGGTGCTCGTTATGACAGTCGCGCTAACTCGCGCGATACTAAGTTGTTCGACGCAAAACATTTCTGCCAGACCTTATAAATATTAACTTTTACTATTTTTATTAAATACGTTTATAAAAAGCGAACTAATAATAAAGATTGGTATATAATAATGTTAAATTTTGATTCTGACAAATAAAATGTTCAATGCAAATTACCAAATTGAAACGTCGTTTCGGGGTGTCATGAACATGTATTATGCCCAATATAGGCCCTTGTCGGCTGCATGTGGCTGGTTAATGGGTCCCAATTCCTCACAACCGTGCAATTCAAGTACAGTCTACGCACAGTGCTCGTTGAAATGACCACACGTCATAAAGGGCGGGCGGCTTTCGACGGAACTACAACTACAGGGTGCGACACGTACTAGCGACGGGCAGGCGGGGCGGCAATCCGTTTCAAGATGACAGGAGGAAAACGTGTGTCAGTGTGAACGCGCGATAACGATGCCAACCAGCTGGTGACAACTCCGCGGGGGAAACGTTCTGGTTGCGCTTCTCGGATCCCCTCGCAGCGAAAGACGTGGTCGATCACCATTAGTGTCGTGGCCGGGGGAGAGGGCGAGCAGGTAGACAAAGGATGCAATACAATTTTTGACTGTCGAAAATTTGTCGGAAATTTTTTGTCGGACAATCGTTCGTCAAAGATACAAAATTTGGAGCTAAAACCGCCATTTTATGTAAATTTAAAGACAGAATCGAAATTTTGGGTACCAATGATCTCTTCTGTCAAAAATTCGCAGCTGTCTGACGGAATTCTGTCGGAAAATTGCAGCTTATTGCCCCGTCTACTTTTTTTAGCCCACGATGCATGCCGCTGCATGTCGATGATTACTGGCATGAAAATAATACCCTGTTTACAGGATCAAGCAAACATCAAGCAAGCATCGAGCAAACATCGAGCAAACGTCGAGCAAACATCAAACAATTAGAGCACACGTCGTGCACGTGTATTGTGAATACATTTGCTTGATGGTTGCTTGATGTTTGCTTGATCGTGTAAATGGGGTATAAGAAACGATACGTAACGACAGAAAACCGGTACAATATAGGCCTATACAATCAATAAAATTATTTATCTCAATTGCCTATGTATCGAATTTATTGTCCATAATGGCATTGCGTCCTTGGCACAATAGCTGGCTCTACTTTGGAGTCTTAAATAAACTCTCCCACCCTAAACCAAAAATTTGAGTATCGTTTTCGCCACATGATAGAGTCTAGTAGAAAAAAACACGAAAATAGTGACAAACAAATACTGACTGTATTTAGTTCAGTTAGGTTACCGTAAGTGCTCTAACGAGCCTGGCATCTCTTAATTTGCTTGTGTAAACATCTTTGGTGCAAACTTCTCTGAGGTGATGTGTTTATTGAGCAAAGGAGCGATTGATGAAATGAAATGAATTACCATAACGTAAAAACCGGCGAGCTTTCATGCCATTCCGTAGACGGAACGCAGTCGAACGTAAAATGGTGTCCACCCGGACTTGCTCGCGCCATTGTTTGACTGACTGACCCCCCGCGTCGCCGTTGCTTTGTCCTGGCGACAAGCACTCGGCCTCAGAGAGTTCTACATAGTGGATTGATTGCTTCAACCTTCGGGTCATACGACAACAGAGTAGTAAGATATCAACAAGAACTGCTTTAAAGCTGTATTTACGCCAGTTGGATATGCATAGACTTGATCTTGATTACCCGAAACGTTGAAAGTTATCAATCGGTGAGTTCCTTTTTTTCTTATCAAGTTATAATTTTGCTACTGCACCAGTTTAAACGACGAGCTGGCTTGACAAGCGCTCGTTAAGCTCGTCGTGCGCTGGTCGAGCCAGCTTCGTCGTGTAAACGGACTCAGGCAATGCGCCATTGTGGTGGACCCCATCGATGAATTTGCCTTGACAGTGGGTGCACGTACTATTCATCGTGCGAAATGCTGCCTCACATTGTTAACGATTGATCGTCAGTGAAGCCGTCCATTTTATAGACATACAGTTTCAGATTTGTCATTGTATTTTGCAACAGTGCTTGCTTACCTACAGTACTAACAACCGTAGCCTAACGATATTCTTGCTGGTGGCATTTCGATTAATAACAGTAACTGCAGGCGTATCCACAGTAGCCTATAGACCTCCACCTTGACCCAGAAAAAAAGAAACAAAGTTGTTTTTATCAGAACCTCGCCACATTCGACAATTTTTGGCACAAAGATAGCCAAGACGAATGAATTATGTGAGATGCATTTACAGCTTTACCGTCTTGTCCATTTTTGTGCTAAAAATTATTTTAAAAGTTGGTGGAAATTTGACGAAGTTCTGACCAAACAATTTTGCTTTTGGGGAGGGGAGACGCGATGCATATCGGCGTTTTCGGGCGACCGTTAGAGAGCAGAACTTTAGGTCATCAGCTATCAGCAACGAACACAGTACACATCACCCAAGTGGAAGTGCTGTCACTGGTTATTACAAGAAAAGCCCAGCTAATGCAAAGGGGAACGCGCAACAGCGGTGCATGTTTGAAAGTCCGGTGCGAACAAAAACTAAACTCACCCATCCTAGCAACGATGTTTCTTTTACACTCGCCAGAGAGCGCCAGACAGCAGGACCGGTCTCGCTCAGTCGTATTGGCTTAAATGGCAAATTTTTCCTACCCCCTTTCATTTAGCTCCCTCGCTCGAGGTGACCTTTTTCGAATTTATGGAAAAGTTTTACGGATCCTGAAACTAGAGTTTTCCAGGCAGCCCTTGGTGAAGATTTGGCGATCCTAGCTTGCACCGTTTTTAACTGATCCACCCGTGTGACGGACAGACGGACGGACAGACAGACAGAATTGCGATGGCTAAGACGCGCTACAGCAGTAGCTGCTGTTGCACGTAATAAGCCTACGAGGTGTGAATGTGAAGCGAGGCTCAATATGCTGCAGCGGCTGGCAGATCTTAATGCCAGTTGCTGAATCATTGACGGCGCTATATCAGCCTCATTCAATACCAGACTAAAGGCTGACTGGCTGCCGGCCACAAATCTCGGCCGTCATCAATGTTCATGACACGACACCATTGATGGCGAGTTAACGCGCGCTCGTACCAGCTCGGCCCGGTCCACGTGATGTCCCACGTGACTTCACAGTTCTATAGGCTACTTCCGGTCAGCTGGAGGTGAGAGAGGTGTTCGGATTCTCAGAACGATCGATCGATCCGCAGAATCAAATCCATTAAGCGACGACTTTGCCAGCTAGCACGTTGAAGATTCGTTTTAATGGGATGCGCTATTCTAGTTCGTACGTAAACTCAAACGTAAAGTCCTTTCCGAGCCGCAAGCTAGCCCTTTCCCTCTGGTAGGGTATCGCTAATCTTCGTTTCATTAGCCATCACCTAGACACCAGTTTACACTGCAAGACCACGGATAGGGGGCTACTACATCGCGCGGTGTCTTTTTGTGCATCAGCTTTCGTCGATACTCATTGTGCCTATCCACGGAGGAATGGCCAGACTGAGTTGATCAGGCAGTTCGCGCTTTCCTTATTTACTTATGCCCGTACTTAGATATGGGCTATCAGTTTAATTATTCCCTAATTCTAAGCCATAACCATTATCATTTTTTGATACAATATTATGTTGAACGAATGAGCAGAGATTCACAGCATTATGTTTGGCTGAGTAGAATAAGAAGACAATTAGATTATATTTGAAAACTGGAAAAAGTCGTACTACACAGTACACAGTATATCAGATCATTCTGATGAAAAACGTATACTTTGAAAGCGTTCTCTAGACAAAAGAATTGTGTTTGGTTTTGTATAAGTGTGAGAAGCAAAGAACCTATAGGGCCTGCACATGTTCAGTCAGGTTCCCTCGGCGTTTTGCTGTAGATTTTCATATCGCTGCGGACTAGAGTCCGTATTCCGCAGTCCACACACACTGCTATTATTCCGGTCGCCATTTACGCCAAGGAGTGCACTTGCGCTAAGTGATATACGACTTACCTCCGCTAATGTTGGTGCTGCACGCTCGCCAGCTAGCTTTTCCTTCGGCTATTTATAGCTCTGAGTCATTCCAGGGCACCTTGCGTGACGTCATGGACGATGACGTCACGCCAGGGAATGACTCGATGACAATGCAAACATTTAACAATTAGTGGAAAGCAACAACAGGCCTAGGTAAAGGTAAAAAGGTAAAGATCGTCAATTTATATAGCGCATCGTCGCGTACACGCCTCTAATGCGCTTTCGTCACTAACCATATCCACCAGTCGCACAGCCACGGCGTGCAGCCTGCAGACACAGGCTGGCGCAGCGGCCAGGCCAGGCAGCCCCAGTCAGCTGTACTGAGGTCCCCACCTTCCTTAACCCATATAGGCCTAATGTATTATAGTCCGAGTCTCGTATTTGGCATCATATATACGGCATCGCTATCATGATATGTCGGTTTGGCTGCGATTTGGAATGCAAATTTTGAACGGGATTCCGACATGCGTCATTTTTTTCCTCTGGAAGACCAACGAGCACGCTAACTGTCAGTCACCGAGCCTAAATCGCGACGATTCTCGTCTTGTCCGGTTTCGATTTGTTAATTTCAATTTTCGTTATCGTTAACTGTATTTAATATTATCAGTGTGAAGGTTTCGCTGTGCGGTGAGTGACTCACGCATTGTTTACCGTTTCCTGGCGCCGCTGCCATGGCAACGGCTCGACGCTTCCCTGCGCGACCGGAAGTCGCTCGTAGTGGAAGTTGCAATCACGGCGCACGCGCAGACGGACGGACGGACGGCCTACTAACGATGGTACGACTCATTATGCGGTCAGTCTGTCTCTCATTGGTGATCGTACGATCAAACTGATGCTCGACGTGGGTGGGCTGTGATGTGCTGTTGTGTGGTCCTGAGATAGCTAGACCTCTAGGCCGAGCTGTCGTTGAAGTAATTGACCTATGACTACTGGCTGCCGTCCCTAGACGACGCCGGTCAGACGCACCGAAATTACTAAACCGACATTCATCGGCTTGGAGCCACCATTTCGAAGGGTGCCATTCCAAAGATCTGGTAGTTAAGAAACTAAGTCTAAGTACGTAAGTTGAAAATTTATTGTATCTACCGGGCTACTAAAATGTTTTGAAAAAATATTGGAAAGTCACGTGTATACGTTACACCCAAAAAATCAGCAAGTTTTAGATGAGCAAGAGCAGGGGCAGAGGTCTGAGACACATTCAATGTTTGGAATTCTCAGAAAACGGACATGGATTTCTGGGGCATGTGCTGGGAAGAATGTAAAATATTTAAAATGCGTATGAAGAACAAAATGACAGATGGCACTTGAACAACAACGACCAAAAATTTTACTGAGTCAGTAAGTTTTAGACGTAAAAGTGCCTTATTACATCGAATATGCACGTGTCTGTCAACATTATGAACTACGAGCGTACTTTGTAAGTGAAGCAAATTCAGCACTAAACCCAGCACTACCTCAGCGATTCGGACATCGGTAGCACGGTAATTCTATAGGGAGAAATTTGTTGTGTGCGAGTCGATATACTTTGACACGTTTTTTTCTGCTGGCGTTAATTGATAATCGTTACGACTTATTGATCGAGTTAGAACCTATACACGACGGTTTACCGCTTTTTTTAAGGCGCGTACAGAGCGACGTATATAACTGAAGTGAGCTGACATGGTTTAGCTTTTGACGAACTGACCAAGAACCAAACCGTAACGCATTACAGTAGGCACCGTCTAACTGGGTCTGTGACCACATGACTACGCCTGCGCGTCAACCAATGAACAATGGGCTCGCCCTGCATGCTCGCTGATTGGTCAGTTCGTCAAAAACTAAACCGTGTCAGTTCAGTTCAGTTCAGTTAGATCGCTGTGTACACTCCTTTAGGAATCGCGCTTGGAAGAAAATCTATTAGCGTATCGGTATGCGCTTAATAACTGTCAGTGTCGGATTAGTTCATAAGCTTACTACAGACAACAAAAACTCACTTTTATAGCAGCACGCTTTGTAGATTAATATAATTTATATGTGGTGATTAAATTATCAAACCTCATTATGTATGTGATGCATGCACGCGTTGCTTGTACTCTTTTTCATCGCGTTTTTCTGGTTTACGTGCCACGACTGGCGAAAATAATAAGGATTATTAAAAAATAATCAGTTTGATAAAATAATTTGTAATTCCGGGAGTTAGCGGAAAGCTAACAACGTGCGTTTTGAACTTTTTACCACGGCGTATAGCCGACAAAGCAGCAGAATCTGTCACCACAGCTAGTCGAACATTGTTTATCTGTTGTTTTACGGCAGGCAATAAATGTAAGCTATGCGTTATTATATCTGACAGCAGCGATGTCATCTGCTGTCATTAGCGCATGCATTACCTTGCCAACTATCAATTTCATTAGCCGTATTGAAGTCTTCGCCAGACCAGCGTGGCAGCAAGCCATAATAACGGTCAACGACACATCTCCGCTGCCCCCGTAATATGGCACGTGACCGAATCACGTGACATCGTTACTTTAGTTGAACTGCGTAACTGTAATATAAATCATGATGAAAACGGTTTGAAGTACTTGTCCTTTAATTCATCCGCTCCCAAATTATCCATGTTAAGTCTAACGCTAACACTAACCCCAACCCTGACTCTAACCCTAACCCTAACCTCAACCATAATCCTATCCCTAACCTAACCCTACCTTTAGGCGTAAATCTAGCAGTTAATTCGGGTGCGGGTGAATTAACGGACAAGCACGCCGATCTAACTTTTTTTAAAATCTTAGGCCATGTAGACATTATGTCTTACATTCTTAGCTGTCTAAAGTTTAGAACTTTAGATAACATGTTTTATGCAGGCTTTATATGTCTTTACTACGCATACTCTCTGACTATTTCGCTACGTAGGCCTACAAAACTTAAAACTATAAAACTTACAACTTTTTTCAGCAATAATATTGTTTAGTAATATAAATGAACAGTATTTGACATTAGGGACAAGTGTATGGCTCTGTTTTCATGCTACGAATATTTCGACGGTCACAAAAGCCAAAGTGAAACCGAAACTTGAAAAGTAATAATTGTTGCTAAAACAACACCACGCACTGCGACATGACCTGGGTGCAATGCTGTTTGCGGCTAATTGAACATGCCAGGGACGGTAGCGTGTAATTATCATCAGTTTCACTGCATCCCAGCTCCAGCATCGCCATCCATCCAATACTGAATTAGACCTCAGCGGATTAGTGATGGGTCGGTCGAGTATTTTTAATATCGTCGCAAAGCCAACAACGATATCGTTACAGTTTTTCTTTTCTGCACAGAATGATCACATAACAACTAAAACCCTAAGTTTGTGCCATAACTGCGTCAACTACTAACCTTTTTAAAAATTCTTTCACTGATACGTTCTGCAGTAAGTTAACAAAAATTGCAATTTAGCGATCGTTAAACATCTAATCACACCACGGACGCGTCGCTACACTACCTTGTGAAATTATTGAATAAAAATAAGTGAGTTACAACGTTCAGTATATTCTAATGCCGACTGTATTTCATGGCATAATGAGTTTACACGTGTAGTCGTCGTTGCGGTGCGTTTCTGTTTGTTTTGTATTGATGACTCCGCCAATTTCAATAAGTAATATACGATTAAAATCTATGACAAGAAGCTCAGCTGTCGCTTGGGTGGGCCGACCGTACCCAAGTCTAACGTTTGACTTCCAATCGCAAAAACAAAGCGATTTTCCAGAGTGAATACAGTCGCATACACTTTACAGGGTGCGGCAGAAAAGTAGCCCCCTAAAGTTTTTCGATGTTTTTTCAGCAAGCGTTTGGGATTGTAATGAGAAATTTTACAACTTTATTTAATAAAACCCTTCACGTCTAATTGCCGAGTAAAATGTGATTCTGCTGAAAAACGACGAAGTTATATTTTTGAACATGGCCGCCTAGCGATTTTTCAGCATTAAAAATGTTCAAGCTAAAATGCTATTTAATTGTCCAAAACAGGTAACCACGTTACTTGTTTAAAAACAGCGAACAACTTTACGGGCTACTTTTTTGCCGCACCCTGTATGGTGAGACTGCATGCTAAATCGAATTCTACAACAAACGCTAGGATACGATACAGTGATCCGGCGCACGCGGGTGATGGCATCCTAGCAGAAACTTTGCATTTAAAATTGCGGCCAAACCGCGGCATATGGAGACATAATTACTATTGAAATCTTATAGAAACTCGTTATCGCTCTATCCAACGGTACTATCGCCGATCTCGATAACGTACGGTTTAGCCACAATACATGCATTATGGACAGATGGACAGAAGACAGAAAATTGTCACATCGTACTCAAAGCTCGACCTAACGTTCGGCCAAAAAATGAACGTCAAACAATTTTAGTTGCATCGTACTCAACTGTGCAATCGACGGTATCGTATCGAATCGTTAAAACGCGATACGGGCCCATCACTTTGTTGAATGTGGCGCCGAAGTCCATTGATCACGTGTCAAGCGTGGCGTCTGCCTCTGTATCTCTGCTTCCGTCTGTCTCCATTTCTCTCCATATCTTTCTGTAAAAGGGCGTGGTGGGTGGGGAAGCGTCCCCCACAATTTTGCCAAGAAAAAAATTCTTAGGGGCCATCTACGTGGTCACAAATGATATGGGGCCTATTAATATTGTGTGTAAACAATTTTGTCTATTTTTTATTAATTTGTTCTTCGCCTGTCAGCCACTTTGTCTACAGCCGTCTATAGTTCATTTTAGACCTACAGTTGTTTCTGACTATAACTGAAAATAAATTTCAAATCTACTTTTAATATGTACTTAATAATTTTACTGCATTTTGTACGCATTACCGCTGTAAACAATGCTGCAAACATGCAAAAGTGCAAGTTACATTTTGCTTTACGCGACAGCTTTACAGTCGCTCCCACCCAACACTTTTCATGACCACACCCCAGTGGCGTAGCCAAGGGGGGCTCAGGGGGCCCAACCCCCCCAATCATGCAGACAAAACATAAGCATACGTACAAACTGCACAAAATTTGCCAATTTAGTCAGTTTATTTTTGGGAAAATAATTAAAATTGTTGCCACCAGATCTCATCTTTTAAAGCTAAAATGCGCCCAATTTGATTTTGGTTTGCCTCCGTCCCAGACCCCGCTGGGGGAGCTCACAGCGCTTCCCCAGACCACCTAGCTGGTTTTTAGGGGGTCCTAATTTTAAGGGAAGGAAGGGGAGAGGAAAAAGGGAGGGCACGAAAAGGGAAAGAAGGGCAAAAGGGAGAGGGGCAGGAAGAAAAAGGACAAAAGGGGGAAGGAAAATTAAAAAAAGAGAAGAAGCCTCCCCCAAATTGAAATTTCTGGCTACGCCACTGCCACACCCTGCCTCCGTATCTGTTTGGCGGGCGGAAGAAGATGCATTCTGTCTTCCTGTATAGAACTAGTCCGTTGCATTAGCGAGCTGTCACGAATGCTGTCTGTCCTCCTCCGGCCTTACTGCCTTGTCTCCACTCTCCAGCGACGCCAATCTAGGCCCTACGTAACAACCAACATTGGGGACAAACTGCGGCCTCGGGGACTAGATTTGGGCACCGGCTTGCCCACTTCGCAACCGGGTAAAGAAATGAGGAATGCCGTAAGCTCCCCAGCTGTGTTTAAAGCGAAGCTTTAGCCGCAAACAATTTTAGTGTATGCTTGTCTTTAAAAATTACGTCTAGAACGCTAACTCTCAAGCAATTCCAAATTTTCATACCTCCACTTTGAAATGAGGGGTTGGGGGCAAATTTTTACTGCCCCCCGAAACACCTTTGAGTCGGACATGTTCCCATGTTTCTGTCGTATTGACGCTAATAGTCATCTCTGCAGCTGTATACGTGCTCGTTATATTAGCCATCTATCACTTAGTCTGGACGAGGATCTGCTTTCATTAGTCCAGCACGCCGACCCACAACTCTCAACACGAGAAAGTATAGTGCGGGACACAGAGAGATAATTTCTGCATCATCTTCGGTCACTGCTTACTACATTATAAGCTTAGTGGGTTGTTGTTACAGCAAAATGCATGTACCACCAGGGGCGAATTTAGAATTATGAAACAGGAGAAGGTAGAAGAAAAAATCTAAAATAAGCTGTGACCACTCTTCAAATATTTGGAATAATAATGCATTTTTGCTAAAATTTTTACTTAATTATAAAACGCATACAGTCAATAGAGGGCATTTCTCTCATTCCGCCTGCTCCCTTTTTAATCAGTCACCGTAAACTACAGAGCTCGGCATTGCCATCGTAAAATTGTAAGTAGGTTGGGGCTATATGGGCCTATGGGCGGTAGGCGTGGTGTAGTGGTAACGCGTCTGATCCGATCAGCGAAGTTACTGTACTCCGGGCCCGGTTAATACTGCGATGGGTGACTGCCTGTGGGCAGGTAAACCATCTCGGGATG
>Ga0056128_1003733_pt1 | contig 18854 bp, 14 predicted proteins | sample WorMetLIZISLAND2_FD_71113 | JGI IMG/M metagenome (GOLD analysis project Ga0056128, IMG submission 71113) | Marine gutless worms symbiont microbial communities from Max Planck institute for Marine Microbiology, Germany - Olavius geniculatus... ... | reverse complement strand
CTGCTGCTACTACTGCTACTGCTACTGCCACTACTACTGCTACCGCCACTACTACTGCTGCTATTGCTACTGCTACTGCTACTACTGCTACTGCTACTGCTACAACTGCTACTGCTACTGATACTACTACTGCTACTGCTATTGCTGCTACTGCTGCTACTACTACTGCTACTGCTGCTACTACTGCTACTGCTACTGCTGCTGCTACTACTGCTACTGCTACTACTACTGCTACTGCTACTACTACTGCTGCTACTGCTACTGCTACTACTACTGCTGCTGCTACTGCTGCTACTGCTACTACTACTGCTGCTACTACTACTGCTATTACTACTGCTGCTACTGCTACTGCTACTACTACTGCTGCTACTACTACTGCTGCTACTGCTACTGCTGCTACTGCTACTGCTACTACTACTGCTACTACTACTGCTGCTACTACTACTGCTGCTACTGCTACTACTACTGCTACTACTACTGCTGCTACTGCTACTGCCACTACTACTGCTGCTGCTACTGATGCTACTGCTACTACTACTGCTGCTACTACTACTGCTATTACTACTGCTGCTGCTACTGATGCTACTGCTACTACTACTGCTGCTACTACTACTGCTATTACTACTGCTGCTACTACTACTGCTGCTACTGCTACTACTACTGCTACTACTACTGCTGCTACTACTACTGCTGCTACTGCTACTGCTGCTACTGCTACTGCTACTACTACTACTACTACAAACAGTCACTTACTGGGGAATGTTTTTTCGCAGATCTCGCACTTCTTCCTGCGGTCGTTGAAGTGTCGTCCGATGTGCTCGACGTATGTTCCCTTTGAGCGCAGCTGGACGTGGCAAAGCTCACACTGGTACAATTTGCGTCGATCGACCTCGTGCACATTGTATTTGTGCTTGGCAAGACCGCTCTCGTACGCTGTGACAAAGTCACACTGGTCACACGTGTACGGCTTGGTCGACGAGTGACCTAAGCAAACACACACCCAGAAATGTCACACACCGTAAAGTTAATGACCAAAAAAACAACCAGAAGGCACTCGTGAGAGTGCATATCTCCACCAAGTGAAACGATTTGAAAAGTACTACTACTACTACAACTACAACCACTAGACCTACAACTACTACTATGCCTACAGCTACAACTACACCGTACAACAAGGAAAGAGGAGGGAGAAGAAGAAAGAGCCTGAAACCGACTCCCCATCTATTTGGCACCATTATCAAAATATGTCACCTCAAAGATAATGGAGTCACGACCTTGACCTGTTGGGGTCACGTGACGTCATTGGTCACGTGACCATTCGACTCGCAGTGGTCGACTTCCTATGGGTGGTCCACTGCAACCATGCGTTTATCTGGCACCGTTATAGAGATATGGCGCCTCAAAGAACATGTACACACACACACAGACAAAACGACCAATCTCTTAATCTTCTCCAATGCTCACTACGCTCATCTTGGCAAAGATAAAAAAATGACACATACATAAAAGTTGGGGCTGTAACTGACTAAAATTTTTTTTTAATCGATCAATCTCCAGAAATTAATCAATATTAATCGATTAATTTCGATATTAATCCATTAATTTCGGTTAATCTTTGTAGTGAATCAGAAAGCCAAAAACTGCAGAATTCAGCTGGTGGTTGCTGTAGACGATGATGATGCAGCACCCAAACCATGTAGTCAAAACGAACAAAATGAAAACTGGCGGGAATAACGTCACAAATTATCACAATGCGGACTCCAAAACCGTGAGCGTTTCGGCCAGGCAAGCCACATGTTAAAGCATTTATTCATTTATCTCATTTATTTATTTACTACCGGTATTAGCATGAGCAGGCAGTACATACTGGTGAGGTGTTTATCGAGCTGAACGGAGGTGTGGAATCGTTTGCCGCAGCAGTAGCAGACGTGGTGCTTGGGTCGGTTCGGGTCATGTCGGACCTGGTAATGCTCGTCAAGTAACTGCTGATCTCTGGCGGTGTACTGACATATCTTGCACTTGTACACACTGGGGTCATTGCTGTGGTACTTCTTGTGGATTACTGATACACGCACACACAATCATCAGCTTGATGGCACAACAGTGTCAGACTTATGATCATGAGGTCGATGATTCAACTCTGATCGGGTTGCTATCAAGTGGTTACTACATGCATGGGTAACTGTCTGCGGACTGGTAAACCATTCAGGTATATAACCAACACCAGGGTCAACTCAGCCTTCCATTCTTCTGGAGTAAGTAAATTGAGTACCGCCCTGTCTGGCTGGAGTTGATGTGGAGCATGTTGACTGTGTCACATGTCAGATAACAATGCGTAATCCAATATGGCAGGTGATGCTTTGTAGCCATGTGATGGGTTATGCACCATCTAGGGTGCAACTGATTAAAATTTTAATAATAAATTTCGATTAATTATTGTACTCAACAAAGACCACAAAAACTGCATAATTCAACTACTATTTGTTGTTGTCCTAAGTTGCAAACTAAAACTAAATCGAAAACATACAAAGTGTAGACTGTTAAACTAACACTAATTATGCAAGTTATGCTGATTATACCTACTACTAAAACTATTACCTATAAAATTAGTAGTACTTACAAGAACCGGCTGTTGGTGGTGAACTCTTGTCCACAGAGGTCATAGACAAAGCATTCTCAAAAGCATTATAACTAGTATGATTATGACCACTAACTACAATTACAACTACAACAACTTCTACTACAACAACCTCTACTACTACTACTACTACTATTACTAATATAAGAACCGGCTTACAGAAGCCACTGTTGGTGGTAAACTTTTGCCCACATAGATCACAGACGTAGCATTCGCCGGTGTGCTGTCGACAATGTTCACGAAATGACTGCCGAGTGGCCAGCATTTTGCTGCAGTCGGGACAACAATACGGCTTCGGTTCTATGCACAAACAATGATACATGTTTCTGTGTGCTTCTTGTACTCATATATGAACAACGACAAGTGTTTAAAGTGAGTGTGAGTGAGTAGGGTTTTACAACCCACCCGACACAGCATGGGTCATTTCAGGGACGGCCTCTGCAGGCAAAATTGCACATACACATAATAACTTCACCGCCAAGCGCACTAGAGATTTCTTTGAAATGATAGTGCGCTATATAAATGTTCTCTTATTATTATTATTATTATTTACAAAAAGTTTAACCTTTATGAAACACAAAACACAAAAAACGACTTAAACCTAAAATTGTAAAAACTGCCAATTACAATTGTGCAGATGTAACGATAATGGCAGTTCTAATAATCTTCCCTGTTATCCTCCAGACAGTCATCAATGTCATAACACCATCTATTGAAGAACAAGTTTTTTAAAACTTTCATGCATTTATGTCATACTTAAAGAAAGCAATTGGTTACATGAATATACCAATATCTCTACTATCACACGGCAAACTTGCGGCAATATGTGCTGCAAAGTGGCAGCAATAATACTAACAAAGACCAAGGTAATTGGAAAAAGGCAAAATCCAGCTCTTGTATATTCATCAAATGGCAGCAGCAATTTGCAATTGCATGTTTTGGCTGCGGGTTCAACCATAAATCTCCCCTACCCTAGGGGTCATAGGCCCCATCTAACACTATGCGTCATCGAAGCCCACAACTGTACCTGCCAAATGCCATATGAATCAGTCAGTTTAAGCAGAGTGGATAAATGTGACAGATGACAAAGAGACAGACAACACTATGGAAAATGTGTAGCAATAGGCAGCATCGCTTGTGCTGCAAGAAGCAATTTTTACGTGCGAAAGCAGCTACTGCTATAGCGTGTCTTAGCCATTGCAATTCTGTCTGTCCGTCTGTCTGTCAGATGGGTTAATCAGTCAAAATTAGTGCAAGCTAAGATCACCAAATCTTCACCATTGTCTGCCTGGAAGATTCTAGTCTCAGCATCCGTAAAGCTTTTAAATAAATTCAAAAGGGGTCACACCGAGCAAAGGTGCTAAATGATAGGAGGGTAGGAAAAATTTGTGGTTTTTGGCCAATAAGTTGCTGTATCTCAGAAACGGTGCGAGACAGGGCCTAGGTTACTATTAATCACTAACCGGAAGTCATACATGGGCTTTTGACTGCCATCGATAGCAATGACCTTGGATGACCTTAAACATTAAAATAGTGGTTTTTATAAATCTTTTGGCGATTTTGGGCTGCAAGACACAATTCAAAAGCACATTGCGCCAAAATCACTACAGATAAACCACGACAAGCTGTGTATGAAATTTTCAGCATTGAACATAGATTTCAACGATCCAAGTCTCTTCCTTGAACCTTCTAGGTTCAAGGAAACCTGCGCACGAGGGCATCAAAGAGCGGTACCTCGTAAAAATCATTATTTTACCATCATTGGCCAGTCTTTTGTCAAAACGGTTGCAGATAGGCACGGGCATGCTACCTATCACAACAAGCACTAGTGATGAAATTTTTAGTCATATCAACATTGATGACTTTGAAAGACCCTGAACCCACAAAATAAGGAATTTTATTGTTTTTGCAATCTTCAGCTGCGTCGCACACTTCACGAATGAACAGCGACGAAATGGCTGGAGATAGACTGACAGTTTGCAAACAGGAACTGCTATAGGCTTTTGCGCGTCTCATGAGCATTAGCTCAGAATTTCTTGCATCAAATAACAATAAGATCCACCCAAATAAGCAGTAGGCAAGTCCAACCAGATGACAGCCTAGCTGCCAGATTTACTGACATCTAACTCCGATCTCACCACATCAGCAACACCTCCGCGAACAAGAGATTTTATTCAAAAGATAAAAAAATTTAAAATGTTGGCACTGGGCTGATATAATATGCAATCGTACACCTAAGCACTGTACAACCATAACCCTAATAAAATTTACCTCTGATATTTAAACTAAAAATTGGCTTCCTCCTGGAACGTTCACACCAATACTGGTTTTTCCACACCTTCTTATCTTTGACTTAAAAGCTTCTACTGTGCACAAGATGGCTATTAGAACTGCCACATACTAAAGCTTTGGCTAACACAAAACGCACACTTCTATTTGAAAATAATTACACAAAAGCGTATTTTTAAAAAATGAGAACACAAACAATTGTGAAAAAAACTACGACACTTAAAAGCCATGAATGGTAAAAAGAAATGCACTACTTACTTGGTACATAACCATTTGGATACGCTACAAACACAAAATGCAACTTACACAGCAATTCTGCAAAATGCAGCATTTATGCTAAACAATATTGATGTTACTAAACAATGGCTTCAATATCGCAGTTTAGAATATATGAAAAAACATTCAATAAAAATTCTATATACTTAGAGCCAATTGCAAAAGTCAATACAGTGCTAACACTATTGACCACTTGCGATTTTCATTTGGTAACACAATTTTTCTGGAGTTAGTTCAGTTCAGGCCAGTATCACAAAACTAGATTGTTTTTGAATACTGGAGCAAAACTTAATGCACAAGCCAAATGTCATTCACGTCCCAAGACTACAATATTAAAGCAATGAACGTTAACAATAATCGCAATAACTAAAACTAAAACAGACAAATACAGCATTCTGACAGAAAATCTTCTTCCAATAGAAATATCTCGTTTCAGAACATTTGCATTAATGTATTTCCACCCAGTCACTTAAACTAACAACAAAGCCATAAATAATGGCATAGAATGAGCTAAAAAAACAACTGAACTTAGAAAAACTAGATGCCATCAGACCAGCAATAAACCAACAAACAACACTCACTGCTGAAGCGTGGTCGTCCCATTGCTTTCCGATTTCTACTTCCGTCTGGGCACACACATGGCCAAGCATACATTGAATGTGGTTAATTGTACAAAGCAACAGTAATAAACTGTACCAGTGCTTTTATTAATTGTTTTCATTCCATTTCTCAGGGTCAGACGAGGTCCACCAAAAGCAAACCTTATCTAATTGTTGAGACTTGACTTTCACATGACAATCAATCTTCAAGTCACCCAAAGCAAATGAAATAATGTTGGCATTGTTTTAATCACAGACGACCAGATTTAAATTACTCCCAAAAAGCAACGTTCCGCAAATTTTATGGTAGGTACCTTTTCTGCACTAGCAATAAAAATCTTCATAAGAACTGAATTCTAGATAAATAACTCGATAAAAGACCACTGCTATTAAAAAAGCAAAAAATAAAATTAAATGTTACTAAAAATAATTTGTTAAGTATTATATCAAAGCTTACACATTTTCACACATCCATACACGAACAGCTATTCCTGAGCATCACCGTCATATCAGATCACATATAAAAGAAAAAAAGTACTACCATTACAAAAAAAATCAAAAGAGCATTATTTTGACAATGCAATGACCTGAGACTTATTTTTAAAAAACAACAGATAACAGTCAATGTTGAAAGCTTCAAAGAACGAAAAAGTTTTGTCAATCAACTGAACAAAACCAAACCTGATCTGGACTGCCGTACATGTTTTCTTTGCGACACAGAATCGGCATTAAGAGAACTTGGGTTTTCGGTGGCATCGGCCTCAGGCATATCAAATGCACATTGCTCAGCAGACTGTGATGTCACGTTAGTCGAATCAGCTAAATTATAATTCTCATCATTTACTGTACAGGCAAGTGTACAGCCAGTCGTAGTAGAAAGGTCAGGTTTTACGTCATTGATTTCAGCTTCTTCCTTGCAAACGTTCACTTCAACTGGCTCCGGTTCTTTGAAAGAGATCTCCTTTTCTGCATCAAACATAAACATCAACAAGATATTTACTGTAAAAAATTGCCAACTCTGACCGGTTACAGGACAACAGCAATAAGCCAAACTATCTTTCTCGTTCAAGATATTATGCTCTTTGTAAACTTCATTCATCGATCAACAATTGACAGAAAAAAATTTAAAAAACAAATAATAATGGAAACAAAGTCACATGGGCATTTAAACCAAATTGCTCAACAGACTTGTGACTAAGCCAGACACCATATGCATCATATGGAAAAAAACTGCCATTATCAATGAATTCTGTCCTGGAATTTGTCTATCAATAACACAGAGAAAAAATGATAAAAAAATCAAAGTTATTTCAACATAAAACATCTCTATCAAACAACAGCATCCTGTCCATTCTCTAGGGCCGCATTCATAAACTTAACCCATATACCCAGATCCAGTTCAGCTGGTTAGATCCAATTTATGAACGATCAGTTAAATCAGTAGGCGTGACAGTGGCATGCAATGTACTGTACAGTTGTGTAACTAGTCTTTCAGTAACATAAATTTTTGATTGAAACCTGGAAATATTCTTAAAATAATCGGCCTTCCTACCAACAACAAACAACGATGCCATCTTTAATTAACCAGACAATCCTACTAGCAATCAGGTCATTTGGTTAGTGATCCAGGTAGAGAACCAAGCATTCTTAAACTAGTTTATGAACGGCTGGATCATAACCCGGTTTACCCGGTGTGAGTTTATGAACGCGACCTAGGTCTGCACCACTCTCTGTCCAGATCGTCAACTTGACTGCGTGGAACATACAACAGAAATGAGAATAACGTGCATTAATTTTACAAAAAAGGCAGCAAATTTACTTTTCAGTCTGGCTGGATCGGATGGCTTCAGTACAGATGATGAGCGTTTCTTCCTCCCAGCAGCAGCATTTGTTGCAACGGAAGCCAGTGTCCCATGTCTTCCATCTTTCTTTTCTTTCAGCCGCTTACTTGCCCTTGTGGCTGAAGACATGTCAGGTTCCAAGTTCTTTGCTCCTCTTTTACGCACTCCGATATTACTTCCTGCCAATTACAGACACAAACAGCAAAAGTTAGTTGTGGAGCTCATTTCAGAGTAACCTCAGAACAGACAGAAGTAACCAAGGTAAAACATTAGTTATAGCAATTACGGCCATTAGCAATTAATTTTTTGAAATAGCTAACTCGATAAAATAGCTTAAATATTACCAGTAATTTTGACAAAAAACTAACAGTAGTAATTGTCCAAAGAACGTTTTGTTTAGCACCTTTTACACTTCAGCTAACATAGCTGTCACAAATTAGTGAGGCTATTATGATCACTCATCAATAATAATAATTATTATTATTAATATTATTTTTGTTTTTAACCTTTTTGTGATTTTAGTCCCCGGGAACCTTTACTATCAGGGGTATAAATAATAATAATAATAACAACAACAAACTGATTTGTATAGCGCTAGTGTGTCGACTGACTTCAAAGGCACTTTCCCTGATAAGCACTTCTGTAATACGCATAAATAATACAAGAATGCTTTATTGCTTAGTAGAACTAACTTCAAAGATACTGTTCAGTGCCCAAAAATTTTCGGTACATAAATTAAATGCATGTTTCTATTCACCAACTACTGAACTCAAAAACACGCAACATATCTTAGGTCCGGTTTTTCCATGTACATTTGATGGCCGATAAAATTGATCTCCGATCAACTTTGGTACTTGATCTGAGATCATCTAAATAACCGTTTTCCATCACCAATTAACGACGAATCGTCCATCAAATCTCCCATCAAGTTGATGGTCGAATATTGGCGGATCAAGTCAGATAATTGACAATTAAACGTGGCGATCTGCAGTTCGTTGCTTATTCGCACTAGAAACGTCGCTTCACTTCGCCGGTCAGAACGGCAATTCACACATTAAAATAACGTTTCAGGCATGGCGATCAATCACTACCCATCAATTCATACTGTGCATAGTGTTTTGTGGATAAATAAAATGGATAGATGCTCCGCTATTGATTTGCAATAGAACATTTGACAGCAGACGATATGGACGGTATCGTTGATATCGTTGCTACGACGTTTACTGCTTATGGCGCATGCGCATTAGCACAACACCGCAAATTGAGGTCACTGTCAGCCAATCAGACTGGCATAAAGTAGGCTCAGTTGATGGCCGATCAACTAATCGCCGATCACGTAATTGGAGATGGAAAATCCATGAAAAAACGAAACACAGTTGATCGACGATCAGTTCTGAACATCAAGTTAATCGGAGATCAGTAAATCAGAGATCAAATTTGATTTGATTGGCGATGGAAAAACCATACCTTAGAATCACTAGCAACAAGCAAAATATATTTTGCTCTAAGGCATCAACAAAATAGTGAGAATCAGAACTAAATAACAGAAATTTGGGGCAAAGCCCAACATGAGTCTGCCCGACGCCCTAAGTTTGATTGGAGGGAAAATTTAGGGGGCGGTGGTAAAATTCCTCACATAGCAAGTCATGTGCCTGAACTCAAATGCAATTAGCATATGCAGAACACGCGTTGTCGACTTAGTGGCCAAAGTCCACCAATTTTTTTTTGCTGAACCCAGCAGGGATCAATGTTGATCAGGTTTGTTTCTGATTTTCGATATCTCAATTGGTTACTAAGATATTCGAGGTCAAAGTTGAAAAGTTGTCCGAAATCGGGCCGAATTTTCGACATCTTGGCCCTCCCACATTTCTGGCGTGCGGGCTCCCAAAAATTTGTACATAAGTGATCACGCCCACCTTATGGCCCGTCATGTGGCAGAGTTTCACGAGGGTACTCTTTTTACCCCCAAAAGTTACAGGCACGAATATGTCAAATTTAAGGCCAATTTTTTACCCCCTTTGAAAAAAAAATTGTAAGACGGACCCCCATCCTCGAAAAGGGTGCACTGTTAGGATTTGGTTGCTCTCTAACGTTTGTAAAAATTTGGAAGTGCAGCAGCCCCTAAGGGCTGAAATGTGGTCTTCCGAAAAAGTCGATTTGGGTGGGTATGATTCCACCTCTAAACCTAGAACGTTAGTGGAGAAAAGTTCACCGGACTTTTTTCACCTAACGCGGAAGGAATCTTTGTAAATCAAATACTTGTCTGATTTTGAATATCTTCATCCGTTTTGGAGATATTCGCCATCAAACTTTGAAGTCGTCCAAACTTGTGCCAAATTTTGCATGTTTTTGGCCTCTAAAATTTTTGGGGGTTGGGCCTCCCAAATGATTGATTACACCCAATTTTTCAAATTAGGCCTAGTACAGACCACGGTGCAAAATTTCGCGGCGATTGGCAAACGGAGCTCGGAGATACCATGGCAAAAAATAAAAAAAAACATCCGCAGCAAAATATAAGTCTGCTCCAAGAACTATTGTTTCCGGGCGAACTAATAACAACAGCAACATGATCAAAGGTTCCACTTGCAATATTTCCCACAATGCAGAGCTACAATTAACTGATAATTTTGACTTCACCTTTATTGTCAGCAGAAGAGGACACCAGCACTTCAGCGTCCACCCTCACATATGACTTGGTTTCAAATCTGAATGAAAACACAAAAAGCAACCCTCATGATAAGTAACACCTTGCAATACACAGCAGTTACTGTAGCACTAGTCAGTGATGCCCTGAGTACATGGCCTGCTTGCACGTGAGATGTGAATCTAAAAAGTTCGAATGTCAAATCAAAATCAATAAAAAAAACAAAAATTTATACATCATAATGCCACCATCTGACACATGAGAAAGTCTAAAAGTGAATTCACTTGCAGCTGAAATTCATAGCAACTGCATGCTCAGTTATTGATCAACTTTCATCAATATTTCTTTACTGCTGTACTTTGTGGAAAATGTCATGAAAACAAATTTACAACATGACCGTGCAATAACGAAAACTATACACAGCACTGTTGTTTGCAACTTAGAATCTCGTTAACGAAATCTGACACTTAAGTGCTGAGCAACTGTCAGTGTTGTCCAGCTGTAATGTTACACCATTTAGCAGCATACGGAATGACTAGGAATAAAATAAATAAATAAATAATCATACACATCAATGCTGTTAGCTGAGGTTATCGTCTTGTTGATAAAGTCCATTGCCTTCGCACGCATCTCGTTCGACAAAGACTGCAGTGTGCTTTTCAAATTCTCCACCTGCAACACAACAAATAGAACAAATGTTAGCCACTGACGTCCATTACTAGTCGGCCTGTTGAAAATAGTTCTTTAAGTCAACCGGGACAAAATTGGTTACAAGCTACATTTGTCATATTGTGGTAGTATTAGTAATATATATCACGACTGCAAGTTGCCCTGTTCTGAGATGTCCCGGGCAAAAATTATTGCTGTTTTTATGTAGTGCCCCTTGTCATGGATGACAGGCGCTATTCGGTTTATCACAGTTCCAATAATGCATCAGTCAGCTCAGGCGTTCCGGTTTCATAAAGGAAAATCTGATGTTACTGAAAAAAGTAACCATAGAATGTCAAAGAAAATGTTTATATTCATGCTTGTTAGGCACGTAATTGAGCGGGGGGGTGCTCACGATTACGCACTGCACGTAATTACCTTTTTTCACGTTTCAGCGGGCCGAGCGCGGAAACGTACCATCCCACAAACATGCGCACTATGATCAGCCTACAATTAACTGATCATCAAAGAGTCGCCGATTGTACACGATTGTACCTGTGTCACAATTTTGGGGTCACGACTTTGTAAGCTCTTAAGACAAAAGACAAACAGGCTAGTGAAGCAACAAATCAACACACAAGTTTATCTTTTATTAAAATCACGGCGCACAAAAATCAAAATCACAAAAACATAATACAAGAAAATTATATAAGCAACTTCAAAGTCCAGGTATTAAACAGTTAGACAGTTTCTATAGTAATAAGAAAAATATGATTAAAAGTTTATCAAATAATAATACAAGGAAATCGATAAATTATAACAAATACAACCATTCAGCAAGTCATTGCAGCATAGTCCTACGTTCATAGTGGCCGATAACAGCAACAGGCCTAAAGTCTCGTATCAGCAAAAGTTTGACAGACAAAACAGTAGATCTATACAGTGACAGCAAAAATTTAATAAACACTGTATAGTTTCGAGAATACTTAATTACTCATCAAAGAGTTGTTGCTCGTGTACAAAGGCTTGAGCAAAGATTATACGGACGCTAAGCAGCACGCTGCAAAGGACTTCAGTTGAGTCGACATACACTTCAAACTTTGCATAATAGGCCTAGTAGGAGTCTTGGCACCTACCTAGCATCGCTGAAAGTGTTTTGCGTCAATTTCTGGTGCTGCGCGTAATCATGAGTAGACCATTGGGGGACAATGGTGAAAAGCTGATCTGCGGATGTTATGTCATGGTTAGGGCTATGGTTAGGGATATGGCTAAGATTAGGGTTAGGATTGTGGTTAGGGATAAGGCTATGACTAGGAATAGGGTTAGGGAATGGTTAAACTAATATTAATTACAGCTTATACTGTGCTGGAGCCTTCAACATATTGAAGTTGGCACATATCCCAAAGGGAAGAGAAGAAGAATGAATGAATGAATATGTCAATTTGTATAGCGCCAAATTAGAGAAGACCTCAAGAGCGCTCAAGAAGAATTACAACATTACCTGTTGCGACATTCGCACATCCGCAATCCGCTTTTTACCTGTAGTCATAGTTGGGCGTTATCAGCGGTGTGACTATTCCTTGACATACCACAATATCGCAATACCACAGTATCAGACTGCTGCCACCGACTGTGACAGAGTTGAACACAGTTCATTGTCTGGCATCAGTCATTTGCTTTCACATTTTTAGTGTAGAATATTGATATTTACATAAGATATTTATACCTGCTAATGTTCTCACCTCGTTCTACTGGTTACTTGTGAAGTGAACACAGTTCAGCATCATCTTGATTTTGTATACTGAACCAGTGAACCAGCATGCTTCTTCCAAATATTTCACCGTGGAAGCATATTATTTAACTTATATCTTAAGTTGCATTTAGACTACATCATTTCTTGTGTAAAATATAGCTTGCTGCACTGCATTTAATACACTGACACTATTAGGTTAGTGTGTTATAATTGTGTGCTGTAAATGCTTATCTATCATTGCATGTCTGGCATGGCCGATGCATAGCGAAAGGGCCCATTGGATTTTTGTCTATGCCCTTTTGCCCCAAACTGGGATCAATGGGGCAACTTGTACAATAATTCTGCATAGAATTACCTTTCCAATGATACCAAATATGGCTTGTAACCAATTTTGTCCCGGTATGTTGTAGGACTGTCCGACTATACATAACCAGTAACCACAACGGGTCACTTCACTTTTTGACTTAGACTTTCGATGAGACTTTCGCTGAGTCTAAACTTCGGTCTAAGTACCTACTGAAGTCAAAAAGTGAAGTGATTTCGCTGAGACTTTTCGCTGAGTCCGATGGACTCAGAGAAAAGTCTCAGTGATTCGCTGAGTCCAAAAGTATCTACTTAGACCAAAGCTGAGCTGAACTAACCTGGCTAAAGTCGGTTCAATTTGCATGGAAGAGATAGCTTTAGCCCTTAGGGCTTAACTTTCGCTGAGTCTAAATCCACTTCAACTTTTGACTTTAGCTGAGCGAAAACATGGTGAATATTTACAGTCCTATGCGTACGGATAGTTTAGTAAATTTAAGCAGTCTGGTATCAAAAATAAACGCCGTAATAAATATGCAATGACGTCAGATGTTACGTAATTCCGTTATTTGCGTGCGCGGCGCAATTAAATAAGCAAGTCCAAGTGTAAATGGTTGATTTATTTCCTATTACGTTTACCGGTTTTCCGCCATTTTTAATCGTTTTGGTCTAAGTCAGTAGACTTAGACCAAAGTTTAGTTAAACTGTGGTCTAAGTACAGACTTTAGCGTTCAGCTTCAGCTTTCGCTCAGCGAAAAGACTCAGCGAAAGTCTAAGTCAAAAAGCGAAGTGACCCAATGCTTCCCTCGCAAAACTTCCCCAGAAGATTACAAACTTGACTTTTATGTCTTTCTCACAGATACGAACCTGTCCCTCAATGTCTTGCCATAATGTAGCGTCCGACATAATTGTCACCTTTGCACAGAATTTCGCAAAATTATAATATTATCATCAAAAAAACAATAAACACCCAACGAATAAATAACGAACGAATATTTAATAGAGATGGGCGAATGTGACGATTCGGCTACTTGTTTATCTATCTGTCTGTGCCGAATGCTCTTCCGAGTCAAAAACAAAAAAAAATGGCATAACCCCCATCAGAGATGAAACAATTTTCAGCTTAAAAGGCTGAAGGGGTCGTCCATAAATGACGTCACACGATTATAAGGAAAAATTTACCCCCTCCCCCTTCGTCACGCTTTCCTGGATCCCCTTCAAATATGACGTCACAAACGTCTACTCCCCCCCCGCCCGGCACCTGTAGTGTAGAGTACAGAGATGAGTTTCAGCATGTCTTAATTTTACTATATCAAATTATATCCATTATCAAAATTGTCTACTGTCAATTTATGTGTGAAATTTAGCACAGTATTCCTAAATGTTCCTTGTTCTGACATACGGCGAGTAGGCAACATGAATTTGGCTGTCTATTGTGCCTTTCCATAGATGTGACGTGGTGACGTCACACTTCCTTTAACCTCCTCCCTACGTCACACGTGGTCACAATAATGTAAACTCCCCTCCCCCCTCGGAACGTGACGTCATTTACGGACGACCCCAAAGTTCCAGGTCACAACTGTACACTACAAAATCAATATGAGCCACCAGAGTTGTTCTACTACAACTACAAATATCCTATCATCATAACTAGCTAGATTCAAGCCTTCAATCTCAATCACCTATGGTACTGGTAGGCCTATTTTTTAAATTATGTATCTGTTAAGTTAGTGATGGAATTCCAGCTTGTCAGTATCGGAATAAAAATTGTGTCCTCATAAAGTCTCCTTCAATAATTCATATATCATACAACAAATTACCTTTCTTGTTCAAGTAAAAAAAAACTGGAAAACAAATAAATAATTCAGTTTTGCAACATTACAGCATATACAAATGCATTTGAAACATAAGAAAACAAATTACAACAACAAATCAGAATTGTACAGTTATTAGCACTGAAATTCTGTAGGACACACCAGAGCCAGTACAAGCGAAAACATCAAAGCTACTTATAGCAAAAACGAACATGCAATATTTTCTATATCAGTTGACTTTAAAAAATACCCAGAAGCAAATCAAAAAGATGAGAGCAAAAAGAGGAACGCCTCTGCACCCAATTCCCAGTGTTGAAAGGTGGGGCATAAAATTTTAAAACATGTGGACCAACATGGATAATATCGCACAATTTCAGATAATATACCATGTCCTAAGACACGGATTCTGAAAAGAACATCATATTTATCTATTTATCGCATTCGACTAAATTTGTATTACAGGGCAGACCTTGTTTCAGCAAGTTTTAACATGATATAATTTAATACAACTCAACCAGTTTATAGGTAGCCAACCTAACGATGCTAGGTTACCAGCACACGATGGCAAGCTATAATTCAACATGCACTTAATATTGGCATGTGACACAAGTGAGATAAAATCAATACTGTTCAGGCATTCAAGCCACAAGCAGTACACAGCGTGACTAAGGTGACTGACAGTATCTACAATCAAGACTAAAAAGCAGCCCAAAAGTAGCCCAACGCATACAGGGCCATCTGCTTTGCCACTGTCTTTTGCCTAAATACACAATTGCACTTGTGGGAATGTGACTTTCTGTACAGTAATAATCCTACGTTCCAGGTTAAAGAGACCTTCAAATACACCTTGAAAACTGTACTATACAACTGACAGCAGAATGTTCTAAACTATCCACAATCCAATTATTACACATTCCATCAATATTGTCACAATATCAATGAAAAACTGCAACAAATTATCATCACAATCTTTACAATTTCAAACAATTCCGACTTCTTGAACCAAAGAAAAACAAAGATGATTTGAATAAATGTGTTTAGTCTATAGAAATATGTGCAAAAACAATGGAACAACACTGGAAAAATTGGCTGTATAAACAACAGTCAAGAATAGTGGTAGTAGTAGCAGTAACATAGTAGTTGTTACAGTACTAGTCGTGACTGCAATACCAGGATTAAATTCTCAAAACCAAGATATGGGATTAAGAAATCTGTAATCTTGTAATCATGTTTTAGGCACAACAGCAGCTACTGCTGTAGCGCATCTTAGCCATCTCAATTCTGTCTGTCCATCTGTCTGTGGATCAGTCAAAAACGGTGCAAGCTAGGATTACCAAATTTTCACCGTTGGCTACCCGGAAGACTCTAGTTTCAGGATCCGTAAAGCTTTTCCGTAAATTCAAAAGGAGTCGCACCTAGTGAGAGCGCTAAATGAGAAGGGAGTGAGAGAATTTGCGATTTTAAGCCAATGCGGCTGATCGAGATCGGCCGTGCCATCTGGCGCCCTCTGGCGAGTGTAAAAGAAACACTGTTGGTAATATGGGTGAGCTTAGATTTTGTTTGCACCGGTCTTTCAAACATGCACCGCTGTTGCACGTTCCCCTTTGCGTTAGCTGAGCTTCTCTTGTTGGGATTAGACCTACAGATCGATCGTTATTCTAGTATCCCTAATAGACTTATTTCATGAATGGGATGTAGTAGGCTCCTATGGCTTAAGGCAAGGGTCTCAAACTCATTTGGGGGTGCGGGCCACACTGCAAGATATCACTCAGTCGGTGGGCCGCATTGTTTTTAGAGACGACAGAATGCAGTAATTAACAGGCCCCATACAAATGACAGAAGTTATTTTGACAGTATACACTGTAATTTGGAACTTCAGATTTTTCCCGTCTTCGACTAACTCTTACCGCTGATTTGACAGAAACCAGAGTCGACGTTAGTCTTGAAATCACGGGTGTTAGCCAATTGCAATGTTGCATTCAGACGTTTACTAGTGAGTCTTGATCACAAAGCGGATTTGTTGATGTTCATTTATGAGAAGAACTGTTGACAAACGTACGTACAGCCAAACATCGCCATTAGGCTATTTCGAAGGCCACAGAGACTAATTTTGGATACTTTTTTTAAAAAATTGTAGAAATCAGGAACACCCATATTTGTGTACTTTTGCTTCTGCTTGTCACACTTCAAATCCAATACCTCCATCTGGAGGAAACGCTTTCTGCGTCAACATCAAACGGAGTGGCAAAGAGTGCAAACTGTGGTTTAAGATTATTGAACTCTTTAAAACATCGGTAGAACTTTGCAAGAAATCCAGAAATGACATCTGCATAATCTTTTAGCCGCCGTGGCTTAACTTCACTTACACGTAGGCCTACCACCTGAAGAGATGAGAAAGTTTACACCCAAAAGTGCCAGCATACATGGGCACAATGGCTTAGATGCAACGCCACTGGCTGATAGCGGAATCAAAGGTTGACTGATCAAACTACATTCACTCATCAATTAGACATGTTTAAAGCTCATCAGTCAGCTATTTTGTTGTCTGCTATTTTCGGCTTAAAATATCTAATAGCACGAAATTAATAAATCATATGGCACCCTCTGCTGAACTGATAATGCAAAGGTGAGCAATCAGATACAAATAATCACAGCGAAATGTAACAATTTGGCGCATCTGTGTTTCACATGGTAGTGCACTGACATAAATTAGGCGAGGTGGAAAATAAGTCCATCTTACATAATTCTATCATCTTGGTCATCTTTATGCCCAAAATTATCAACGTTGGTGAAAATTAAACAAAGTTATAAGAACAACGATTTTGGCTGTTTTTTAAACATGGTGTAGTTCTAATAGTAGTAGTAGAATGGTGGAGAAAATCAGCTACGTATAAGAACAGTAGATTGAGCAGTTAGTAGTTGACAAAGTTCCGTATTAAAACCAGTGAACACGCGCCAACTTGCAACTGTCCGTAAACATCACGTTTCACTTCACAGCACTGTTAACGACAACTGCTTCGCTAGATATGCCGTTCTCAAGAACACAGGAAATGTTGTCACGTAGGGTTGTCAGCTGGGAAATTTACAAAAACATTCCGCAAAGATATTTCTTGGAAAAAGCTACAACACAATCCACCAGTGTCTGTCCAATTATCTGCTAAATTTATCAACAGTTATGAACCGACCGATCTTGATGAAAACTTTTTTGTAGGAATCAGGATGGTTCAACCAAGTAATAGATTTTAGCAACAAAATAGATCCCGATTCAAATCAGGGAATATTAGACACCAGGGTTTCTACAGGTCTTTCGTGGCAAAATTCCCTGACATTTTCCTGACTTTTTCGGTCATAGAATGACAATTTCCCTGACCATATCAAAACAATAACCTTATCGCACTGTTCGCACAAATGCCAGAAATGATACACTATATTATAAGTAATAAAACTGTATTAATGGAGCAATATGCAAACGACAAAAGCCATGGTCGGGGGCCAGCGGCCGAGCCACCCTGAAGCCAAACACTTCCAGCTTTTAGACATTTAATGGAAGCAGCAAATTTGCCTGGTTTTTAATATTCAGAGACCAAAAAATCACAGATATCTGCAGTTTGCATGATCCAAGATCATTTTCCCTGACTTTTCAAAAAATAATATTTTCCCTGACTACAAAAATTCCCTGACTTTTTCCATTTTTCCCTGACCTGTAGGAACCCTGAGACATATACATACAGAGTGCGGCAGAAAAAAGTGGACCCCTAAATGTTTTTGCTGTTTTCTCAGCAACCGTTTGGGATTTTAATATGAAATTTTACATCTTTATTTAGTGAAACATTCTACATTTAACTACCAAGTAAAATATGATTCTGTTGAAAAATGACGAAGTTAGCGACTTTTTAACATGACCACCTACCGATTTTTTGGTGTTCAAAAACGTTCATGCTAAAAATGCTATTTAATTTTCAAAAACTGGTTACACGTTACTGCCGATGACGTCACAGTGACGTTTTGATAAACAGCAATTTATATTGTTTATCAATTATCACTAAGTTATC
>Ga0056128_1003732_pt1 | contig 18855 bp, 14 predicted proteins | sample WorMetLIZISLAND2_FD_71113 | JGI IMG/M metagenome (GOLD analysis project Ga0056128, IMG submission 71113) | Marine gutless worms symbiont microbial communities from Max Planck institute for Marine Microbiology, Germany - Olavius geniculatus... ... | reverse complement strand
CTTAAAATTTGGGAGTGCAAAAAATGCGCAAAATTTAGTACGTTTAACGACAACTTTCGACTTTGAGCGCAAATATCTCTGAACTGCATAGGGATATCGACAAGCGGTAAACGGCGTTATTAAATACAGTTAATTCCGCGTTGAACAAAAAAAATTGTGTGAACTTCAGTCCACTAACATCAGAGATTACGCGGCTAATGTTTACCCGCCAAAATCCAATTTTTCGGAAGGCCATATTTCGGCCCCTAGGGGGTGCTGCGCTTCCAAATATTTACAGGCGCTAGAGAATGACCAATTTTAAGTAGCGCACCCCCCACCGGGGGCGGGGGCCCCCTTACAATTTTTTTCAAAGGGGAGTCAAAAATTGGCTTAAAATGCAATAAAAGAGCGCTTATAACTTTGGAGTTAGAGGGTGTAGCCTGACGAAACTTTGGCACTTGACGCGCCTCTAGGTTGGGGTGTTAACGCAAGTACGAAGTTTGGGGGCACCGCCCCCTTAAAATTTGGGAGGGCAAAAAATCTCCAAAATTTAGTACGTTTTACGACAACTTTCGAGTTTGACCGCAAATATCTCTGGAATAGATGAAGATAGCGACAAAATCTAAACGGCGTTGACGAGAACGATCTTTTCGGCGTTGAACAAAAAAAATTTGTGAAATTCAATCCACTACGAACAAAGTTATAAGCGCTCACGTTGACCTACCCTAAGTCGACAATGCGCGTTCGGCTTATGCCAATGCATTTGAGTTTGGGCCACGTGACTTTGATGCCGGGAAAATTTTACCCCTTTCCCTCTAATTTCCCCCAATCGGACTTAGGGCGCCGGGCGGACTCACGTTGGGCTTTGCCTTAAATTTCTAGTTTATTTTATTTTACTATTTTCAAATTTTTAAATTGCATATTATGTTATACTGCGCTTTACTTTTATCCTATAACTTACACACTGTTAGCACTAGCGTAATTTATTGTAACCTACGTAGCGGTCTGTCTACGCTTGAATTAAACGAATATTGTATTGTATTGTATTGTACTGACAATGAAGATATGTGTTCTGGTTGATCTCTTCCATCTCAGTAGGTCTGTGTATTTTATCATGTAACTATGCTTCGCGTCATTAATAAACTTGTACAGTAAAGATCTATACCGGGGTACGGCCGTTCTCCGTAAAGGAACATTTCCACCATGAGTACAGCGAATGACCAGACGTCCGATTTGATTGTGTATACGCGATGACTCACTACCTCCAGAGCTGCCCACAGCAGCGGAATGCACGTGTCTACAGCCGAGCACACAGTCACCGATACAGTCGGAAATAAATAAACAGATTTGCTGTACAACATTCTATACCAGAAATATACAACAGATCGTAAGTGTGCAGCAAATTTACGACAAGTTGTAAACATATCTGTAAAAATAGCATCAACAAATTAACACCCTGACATGTCAAGATGTTATGCAGCTTGTTATACGACTTTTTGCCCAACAAGTCAGCACAAATCGAAGTAGTGAAGTTCGTGCTTTATAAAACTTTAATCTGTTGTGGATTCGCTGTCGTTGTTGTTATGGTACCGTGCCGTCGTTGACGACGCTGGCCACTGCGCTGTCCTCTGAAGCCCCTATGAGCTGTGTTGGGCTCACGTTATCCTTTCACAATTAACACAAATTATTCAGATACTTCAATCTCTAACGCCCCTAGCTCCTCTCCCTTCTATCCTTTCAGCGATCACCAAATTCTCAAAATCATGCTTGCGCTGCACACTGTATAGTGCAAACAGTACAAAACTAGAACGCAGTCAGAGCCCGCAGATCTCCGCCAACGCCATGTTGTTCGCCAGGTGGCGTCACCATATTCGGTTTGGCAGCGGTTTCCGTTATGCCCCATTGAAAGCAATGTTAACGAAAATTTCGAAGTAATCCAGAATCCAGGATTCCTTCCGGATCACCCCCAAAATTGAACCACTTGCGGTTTTTGCCATTCCCGACATTCCCTAAAAATTTCAGAAAGATCCTTCCATAACTTTTTGAGTTATCTTGGTCACACACAGATAGACAGACAGACAAACAAACTCCGGCAAAAACATAACCTCCTTGGCGGAGGTGACTAATCAAGGTAAGTGTACAGGGTTGCGGTTTTACCGTCACGTAGCCGGTAGTAGTCGGAGGTGAGGAAGGTAGACATGCCGAAGTCAGCAAGTTTGACGGTCAAGCGGTCAGCAGCGACGAGCACATTACGTGCGGCAATGTCGCGGTGAACTGCGTTCAGTTTCTCAACGTACATCAACGCATCGCTGACCTGCAAGTCACCATAACACCGTGTCGAATAAAAATACTGCAGAATGTTGCACAAACTTAGTTGTTATCATTATTTAGTTTATCATTTCTGAGCCAACGCATGCGCTATTGAGTATGAATTCATTGTTGCAAACGGCCAAACTATGATTTCGACATTTCACAAGGTAGTGTAGCAACAGTACTATAACAAAGTGGCCAAAACTAAAATCATTTACGCCACGTTTCTTTATGATGTTGCCCGTCAAAAAGTATTAAAATTGGCCACCGTTTCACAGAGTTATTCAAAAAATAACACTGACAGTTTTTTGGGGGACATGGACCAATCGTTTACTACACGGACCTGTACGGCGAAAGACATGAGCTCGGGAACGTGAATGTTATCTCGTTCGTTGAGCAGAAAGTGTCTGAGGTCGCCATGTTCTAACAGTTCAGTAATGATGAACATCTCCGTGTCCTGCGTGGTGCAGACGCCGAACAGCTTGACAATGTGTGGGTGATTGAGTGCCGTCATGAAACGAACTTCCTTCACAAACTTGTCCGGATGCACTGCGCCCGACGCGCACGTCTTTATCGCTATCTCCTCTCCGGTACTCAGATTACCTGCAAGTCACTCCATGGGCTTACAACCGTTACAGCGCCTTATACAATACTCAGAAAACGCGCGATGCGCAACAACCAATGAATGGCTATGCGCAGACAAAAAAGTTTCTCTCTCATTTCATGGCAATTGCTTTTGTTCAATCATCTCCGGTTTTCCGCTCTAGTAGTTACCCTTTAGTATATTTCATTTGCTTTTCTGTATCTGTGTCCCTAGCCCGCGTCTGCAAAAGCGTGCTAAAGCTAGGCCTACCATCTACTAAAAAGAAAAATAATCTAGAAATGAGCTCATTGAAGACACTGACAGCAAGTATGCAGTTTATACACTGGTGAAACAGTTTGTCAAAGGCAACTCGACTAATTTGGTAGCTTTAATAGCTTAGGGAATATAATGTTAAATAAGCATAGAAAGGCAAGAAGAGAAAGAGAGAAACAACAATGAAACAACAAGACTGTCTATCAAGTAGGTAAAATAAGCCTGACACAATTATTAGCGAAGACAGATTGCTCTGTCATCAAGTGGTCGCTGACATTATCAATAACGATCGCACTGCACCTTAAGATGTTTTACTAGTTTTTCCCGCAAAACTTGACTGCAACGTCACTTGCCTTTCCAAACGATGCCGAAGTGTCCGCATCCTATGACGTTACGGAGGATGAAAGCGTCTGGTTCCATCTCCCAGTCGCCGAAGTCAGTCCAGACGGACGTCATGCCTGAGCAGTCGATGTACTGGTTGTCAACGCTGATCCGTTCAGACCTCCTGAGAGAAGCCGACAAGTAGCATTCATTGTCAGTCATGACAGGTTCACACTGATCAGCCGGTTCTGTACAGCGGGCACTGTGTTAAGGCACGTACACAGCGATGTAACTGACCTGAACTGAAATGAACTTGCTCATTGGTCAGCTCAGTTCGGTTCAGTTACGTCGCTTTGAATGCGCCTTTATGGTAAAACTACGCTGTTAAATTATTATCATCTAGTTACGACCCTCAGAGTCATCATATTAAGATATAGGCCCTCAGAGAGATTTTTGTAGGGCATCAGGGCAGCTGGCTATGCAGACACCCTGCATTAGCTATGTCAAACGGTCTGTCCGTCTATCGGCCTTACGTCATGCGTTGGCATAGGGTCAAAACGCAAACTAAGATCACAAAAACTCTTTTCTCGGAAAGTAAAGAAATTGTGCAGAAGTTGAAAGGCGGCCATCCAGATTGAGGGCATTAGCCTAAATAAAAAAGTAACAAATCGTTACGAATTTTAATTATTAAGTCTTCGTATTCCAGAAACGCTATGTGGCAAATCTTGTCCGTTTTTTGGCGGCATGGCTCAAAAATGTATTTTTAAAATCTCTGACAATTTTTTAAAAAATGTGTGTGCTAAAAGTGGCACAAAAATTTACCACTTAAATTTTGGTTAAAATATGATTCAAAATCTGGATACAATTGTTTTTTTAATTTTAGATGCAAGTTACCAGATTCTGACTAAATTTTGATAAAATTATTCACAGTTATGACTCCAGCAAACGTTCAAAAACATTATAAAGTTTTCGGTGAAAGTTTGCTCCCCGGATGCGTTCTAGTTACTGCCGCCTAGAATCGATCGCATATTGTGTCCAGCAACGCGACATCACTCTATCTTCAATTCTTGTCCACTGTCGCTGCATGGCGACAAATTCTATAAAATGCGCCTGGCATGCTGATGCACTGCAACTGCAGCAACTCAGCTAGCTTTATACGCGCCACAGCATATCAGCAACAACTTGCCTGCAGACATCGGTAAGTTATACTGATATTTCTTTTTAATCTGTTCTCGACTGCTGTTTGGTCGTCCGGACAGGTTGTGATATACGTCTTGGCCGCCTGTTTGATGTCAACTGTGTAATCTTTTTTGAAGTTTTTTTCTAGCGAATCTGTAAAATTTTTCACATAAGTCGATCAAGACATATTTGCATTGTTTTGAAAAAAAACTTCAGATAATGCTATGACATTTGTGAATGGTTTGGTTACTACAGCGTGAAACGCGAAGCAAGATGGCCGGCACACGATCATCCAGCGCCAAGCACCCGTCGGTTGTCATGACAACAGAGACAGTCGCTGACGTCGTTCAGGCTACAACAGCTAGTGTTGCCATGACGTCACCATCACGTGGTATCGCATTCTATTTCCAGTGTGCAGTCGTAGCCATCGGAGTTGTGGGAACGGTGGCCAACGCACTCATTCTTTACGCATTGGTTGCTTCAAAACAGCACCAAAAGCACGTGCTAATTTTCCACCAGAATGTGCTGGATTTCTTTAGCTGTCTCTTTTTAGTAATAACTTACGCATTAAAGCTCAGCAATATCTATCTTATTGGTCCGAGTGGTTATTGGTTATGTATGCTGATTCCGAGCGAAAATCTCATTTGGTGCGCCGTTGTCGCTTCTAAGACCAACTTCATGATCGTTACCATTGAACGCTATCTGAGATCTGTCTATGCTGTCTGGAGCAAGAAAAAGCTGCACCGATGGGTGCTGTACTTAGCTATCGCCTTCGTATGGATCAGCGCTGTAGTCCACATGTTCGCCCTAACGTTCAGCACAAGCGCTGTGGTAGATGGCGTATGCTACGGGTATGTGACCTGGAATGGTCGAGTGTCTCAGATAGTTTACGCTATCTGGCACTTTTTATCCTTCTACGTCATCGTACTTGCAATCTTTATCTTCTGCTATTGGCGTATTCTGGTTGTCATTCGTCGTCAGGCGCTGGCGATGGCCGCCCACAGATCCGCTGGGCCAAGCACCGCCCAGGCTTTAGGTCAGTTGGGTTTACATCAGATTCAGACCAACGTCACCAAAACGATGCTTTTTGTCAGCGCATCTTTCGCCATAAGCGATCTGCCGTTGGAGGTGTATTCCTTGATACTGAGCATCCATGCAAGTGCAAACCTCACGATACTGGAAGGCGGCTACTACGCAGCGACTTTCCTCTCATTTCTCTACATCTGCGCCAATCCCTTCATATACGCCGTCAAGTTTGACCCGGTCAAACGCGTCCTACTGAGACTGATTCCCTGCAAGAAGATGTCCGTGCAGTCCACTGAAAGCATCGAGGTGAACGTAGCTCGTACTGCTTCAAACCGCAGTGGTCAGTCGGGAAAATAATGCTTGAGCAATAGGTAGGGTAGCTTGGCTGAAATGTGGAGGAAACTGCTTAACGTCAGTGCCACTCTACGTATATGGCGCGATGTGACGCAGCCAAGTCGTGGATATGAACTAAAGCCGCAAAACAACTTTTATTATCATCACTTGTTGCGCTTTGGCTTTTACTCTAACCTCAAAACATTTTTTTAAATTTTTAACTTCCATAAACATTTGGCAACTTCTGGACAATGTTCATATACTTTTATTTTAGAAATGTAAATAGATTTTTCTAACCACAGATTTTTCATTTTAGTTTTTCTTCTATTTTAGTTTTCGTCATTTTTTACTTTTTGATTTCGAACGCTTATCTCTTTCATACTGCGTATATTTCTTGATTTGTTGATTTTTTGAACCCAGCAGTATTTGCTTATGTTCAGGACACAATTTGTAGAGAGAACTTTAGTCGTTTTACGTGAATGCAACACAACGAAAAATTAACCCGAAACGTACTACCTTTGGAGCCGAAAACTTCATCCACTTTTGCCCTTTTCGTGCGTGATGGTTTGACAACAGTTTTTACGCGCGAGAGCTAGTATAGCTATAGCGCGTATTAGCTACGGTAATTCTGTCCGTCCGTCCGTCCGTCCGTCCGTCTGTCTGTCCGTCATGACCCGGTACCAATTCAAGGCCAGGTGAGATAGAGAGTTCGGGTTTTCACCGAATAACAAAATCTCAGAATCAGAGTCTCTGGTATTTCGTGACAAAATTTCATGCCGCTGGGTAAAAGTGGTCACCACAAACGAGGGGACAAAAAGGGGAACCCCTTTCCCTCTTAAAAGGCGTTATTTTACCGCTATTGGCTCGCCTAACGTGAAAATTGGTGCAGATAGGCACAGACATGCTGCTTATTATAACAAGCGATGGCGACGAGTTTCTTAGGAATGTTAACATCGATGATCTTAAATGACCTTGAACCCTAAAATATTGGTTGTTAGTAATTTTTTGGCGATTTTTGGCTGCAAAAGAGTGAACTGCGACGAAATGGAAGGAGATAGACCAAGATTACTTGTGAACAGTAACTGTTATATGCTCTCGCGCGTCTCATAAGCATTAGCTCAGATTTTTTGTTGTCTTTGCTACGTGTACTGTGTTCATGCAAGCTGCTATTGTCTACCGTCATGACTGTGTATTTTAAATAAACTTAGCTTAGGCCTACTCGTTGCACGTCTCGTTATAAAAACTTATACGCTCACACTGTCACTGTCGCGTTTCCTTATTAGCGTGGTGACGTTATCGTGTTTGGTGTCACGTGTCACGTATGTGCAAACTGTGCACGTGCAACTCTGCACTCGCTTACCTTTACGACAGACCTATTGTTGTATTCGTAATAAAAGACAAGCACGGTCTAATAATTACTAATTAATTACTAATAAGGTTAATAACATTACAACTGTTTCCGATTAGCTTAAGAACGGATGCACCATGTGTCGACTGTTACTATGCTTCATAACATTATTTTAATTACCAAAGTTTACAATTGAGCTTAAAGAGAAATTCGTCCTTTTCATTTAGAGTGCGTGCAGGTCCATTCATCTGCTTTAAAAGTGCAACGAAATAAGCAAGTAACTTGATGATTTACAGCGTGGTTGCCTGAAAGGATATTTAATTACTACGTTGCAGTTAATATCTGGAAAATTTGCCAGTGAAATAATTTAGAAACTCTGTTCATATTTAGGGACGTTAAGACACAACATCGATGCCTTGCCCGTACGTCCGCCTGTTTGTCAGTGCGGGCTTCTTTAAAACCAGTAAAAACAATAAAAAAAATGTTAATCGGGCATAAGTAACCGGTATGCCAACATTTTTCAAAAATCACAGTTTAAAGTTTTGGTTCAAATTACGGTTAGTGTTGTACTGTTTTAGGCGGACAGTCGCATAATATGTCGACAATGGACCAACATAATTTTCTAGTTATACTACGCTGTTATCAGTAAAAATCGTCATCGTTATACCGGGTGGCGCTAAAAAACGTCCCGAACTTTGCGTAACTATAACGGCTCGTGTACTACATAACGAGAAATTTCCTTTTGCGCATTTGTAAAACAATATGTACTCTTACTTACTTATATATTTCGGTTACCTCACTAATAACACCACTGAATGCCTCTTACTGACGTAAAGAAAATTAAAAATCCAATTATGTAACGTTCCATCACACCGCATCAAAACGACTCAAAATTTCTTTCGAAACAACACGCCAGATTTTCACAGCTCACAAGAATGGACACCGCATTCGACAGATTTGAATCCGCTACATTATTCAGTTTGGGATACCTTGAAGAACCTGTCTGTGAAGGAAGGCGTGAACCGTTTGCGAACCTCAAAGATCTTCAGAAAGTTATCCTAGACAAATTGTTTGATGTCGACATCAGACAGCCACAATCAAAAAAAGCCACATAGCAGTAAAAAGCGACTAGCAGCAGTGGCAAAGAAAAAAAGGGGGACCTATATCAGCACATTTTCTGATGATCAGTTGACCGATAATTAAGCCTAGGGCCTATGTGACGTTTTGGCGTAGCCTTCGTACAAGCGGCAACGCAAATGATAAATCACATGCAAAAGTTGTTTGTATCATGACTAATACAAAAGTGTTTTAGACAAAAACACTTACATATTGGAAGATGTTTGGTAATTACATTTATGGGGTGTTTACACGATCAAGCAAACGTCCAGCAAACTTCCAGCAAATGTAATGCTGGACGTTTGCTGGAAGTTTGCTGGACCGTACGTTTGCTGCCATATGTTATAATGGAGCTGAACGTTTGCTGGAAGTGTGCTGAAAGTTTGTTCGGGACGTTTTTTGTCGCCACCCGGTATATAGCCATTGTTAGACGAACAGATGGTCATTTTTATGCTAAAAGCGTGTTAATGTAGCCAGTTTCCTTGATAGTATTTTTCTCAGTGTCCCCACGCGAGACGTCAAAACTCTCCTTATTCTATCGCTGCAAATATCCGTCGGACGTCTTGTTTGTCAAGTTTCCTGCATCCCTGTTGACATAAATTTTTCGAAAAAGTCTCTATTATCTTTGCGTTCAGATTGCCCAAACCACTGGAGGATAACCGATGAACATTCGTTTTTATATGCTGAACATCGCACTTACTATAGTTTCTTACACAAATTCTTTTTCGTATTAAACGTCGTAAACTGCATTTAAAATAATGCATCAACTTGGCGAGTAAAACAAATGATGTAAAAAGTCACTTAAAATTTGAGTTTTAAAGATTTGAGACTTAAGCCGTAATACATCTGGACACTCTATTAACAAAGTCTTCTATTGATATTACAATTTAAATTCAAACCTGCCGCTTATTTTTATGGACTCTAATTTATCGTCTGAACGTCTGTATGATGACGCTAATAGGGTGTTTACACGATTGAGCAAACATCGAGCAGACGTCGAGCAAACGTCGAGCAAACATCGGGCTGGCTCGTCCATTGTAACATATAGCAGCAAACGTCAAGCAAATGTCGAGCAGACGTCGAGCAATTAGCACGTGTATTTTGAATACATTTGCTCGACGTTTGCTCGATCGTGTAAACACCCTATAAGAATTCTACTGCCACATACATTGGTGCATCGGAGTGATCACAACATCAATAATTCGACTAATAAATAAAATTTGCTATGACTAAAAATTCTGACACGACCATAATAAACTGCGTTTTAATGCAATTACGTTGTGTAACTCACCTTTTCTGTAAGTTCGGCTGGTGTCTTTTGAAGGTCTATAAATCACATAATAAAAATAATTCGATTCAGTAATTTGCAAGATATTACTGCAAATCAGCAAATAACAAACAGCAGTGGCGTTAACAGGACATTAAGAACAACAGCGACAGCAGCAAAATGCGTGTTAATGCGTATTACGTATTTAATACGTATTAACACACGCTTAAAGATTTTAGGTCAAAAGAGTACGCCGAGTAGGCCTACACCCTATTTGAAAAGAAGACTGTAGGCCTAAACAAAATTGGGCGTCCGTTATGAACAACATACGATGGTCGCAATGGATGACGGTACTTTGTTCCACATGGCAAAAAAGTCAAATCCACGTTATGGGCAAAGTTAAGCGCGGGATTTTAATTATCCCCTTGTAACACGATGTAACTCTGATATATTAGTCGTCCCAGTTGCAACTTTTCTAGCTCGAGGCATCTGAACGTTTTGACGCATTTCATTACAGAATTTAACAAAATCCAAACTTTTAATTTTCGACTGAAAAAAATGTCTACCAGTCGGAAAATATGCAACTATGTATCCGATCAATTTACTGTACTTTGTACTGTGTATTTCCTGTTTTAATGTGGTGTAATCCAGCGGCACTAATGAAACAATAAACCCTTTTACTTACTTACTTTTCTACTCTTTGCACAATACCGACATTTCTTGGCGCGACTTACTGTCGTCTGATCGGTGCAAACAATGCGTCTTTGATGGCGACCTTGAGAAAGTCAAATGAAGGTCGTTCATTCCTGGGCTGCCAACAGTTGATAATGATGTCGTTGTAGAAATGTGCTGGACAGATGCCCGGTCTCGGATGACGATAGCCTTTATCAAGCTGCGCCTGAAGGTCTTCGCGCTTCGACACGTCTGAAAACAACATCCTGCTTTACAAACCTGCACCCTAACTACAGTTGAATTGCGTTCCATTGAGTTCTTGTTTAGCGACTTCAGACGTGTACAGATCGACAAAAATTAACTAAACTAAATTGTACTGGAATATGTTAAGCACCTATCTACAAACGACCATAAAATATTACAAACGTTGTTAACAATTTAATATTCAGCAATAAAATGTATCTTAGCGTCGCTGTGAAAGGCCTATTTTAAAACAGAGAAGTCTTTAATGAATACTTCTTTAAAACCAGCGCGCATTTTAGACATCAGCATAGTACACAAACCGGGATACGGTTCGGCCCCGTATTGTAGAAGTTCAATGACGAGAATGCCGAAGGACCAGACATCAGAGGAAGGTCGGAGCCTTCGTTCTTGCATTACTTCCGGTGCTAACCACTTCCATGCCAACTGTTCGTCTACATAGCGCAGCATCACACGCAGCCAGAAGTCAATTACAAATACGTAACATCACAACTTCATCAAATAGCGACTGATTTTTAAAACTATTTTCACGGTCGCTGTCGTGATCGTTGCCTCTGTCTTGGTTGGAGCCTAACATCTATAGAACAAACTCACAGAAGCTGTTGGACTAGAAATATTGCAGGACTTCAGTTTGTATTTCGTGGCATAAACTATGAACAAATCTTGCAAGACGACGTTTCCTTTGGACTGGTCCCTTCGCGAATTGTTAGACGATCTGTCAGATTTGCAATTAACTGGTTTTTCTTTTGGAGTTTACTTCTTCGTTAATTCAGTTCATTTTAGTGCGTTAGACTAAATTTATAGATATTGCTACTCGTCGGTTTTCAAGTTTAAGCTTACAATCATTGCATAATGCACAGTATCGTATTTGCAAGATAGATTCCCAGTTAGACCTACTTCCATTTTGGTGGACAAGCGAACCTGCTTAAACGACGAAAAATACTGGTTCGTCTAAAACGCGGTTAAGCAAAAGGTCCACTTAGCGTGTTGTGAATTTGTTGCAAGCTGTACAACTAATTTACAACAGAATGTTGACGGCAGTTAAATCCATACGTTGTACAGCACGTCAAAAAATGCAGAACATTAATTGACATGTCAAAATTTTGTGAAGTTTATCGTACGACTTGTTGTGACTAGAATAAGTCTACTACAATTCGAAACAGAGGACTTGCGGCTTTAGTGGACAGTAGGAATAAGTGAAGCTATCAAATACCAAATACCGACTGACCTTCGTTGAGTTTACACGCATGGACGTCATCACTCGGTCGACTGATTGAGAATCCGCTGATCTTGACCGTATCATCGGTGAACAGAAGAACACTGGACGCTCGCAGGTTAGCGTGGATGTATCCCTTCGACGAAATATAGCACATTCCGCCGGCAACCTAAAACCACAAACATCACTGGCACTAATGGGGTGTTTACACGATCCAGCAAACGTCCAGCAATTCACGTGTATTTTGAATACATTTGCTGGAAGTTTGCTGGATCGTGTAAACACCCTATAACAGTGCATGCGGAACATACATCTAGTGAAACATCGGCCGAGAACAAGTTCGCTAAAAGTCTTGGAGCAAAATTTGATCACAGACCAAAGTCAAGACCGAATGTGACTTCAAGACGTCAATTTAAACGAAGCCAATTTTTTTTCGGCTCAAACTAAAGTCTTAAGGCGCGTACAGAGCGACGTAACTGAACTGAACTAAACTGAACCGACATGGTTTAGTTTGACGAACTGACCAAAAGGCAAGCAGTAATGGATTACAGTAAGCACCGTCTAACGGCGTTGGTGACATACGCGTCAATCAATGACCAATGGGCTTGTTCTGCTTGCCCACTGGTCAGTTTGTCAAATACTAAACCGTGTCAGTTCAGTTCAGTGACGTCGCTCTGAACGCGCTTTTAGTGAAACTTGACGCCACTAAGTGAGGTGTCAGGCCTTGTGGAGAAAGTCCGAGGGTGCAGAAGACCAAAAATGCGCTGATTTGGCAACATCTCAGATTTGACATCTCAAACAAAGCGCATGAACATGAAAGTGAATATGAACAGCATGGCGTGCGATTTATCAAAGGTAATTTGATAGCCGAACTTATACAATTATAAACTGTAATTGTAAAAAGTAACTTTGAAATTTTTGTACTTCTATCGCTTCATGCGGAAACCGTTGCAGTATGACGCATCAAATGACAAATTGCGATGTAAAACATGTAGGCCTACGACTGTAATTTGAAGCAAAGAGAGTAAGGATAAAATTTAAAAAGTGAGACATCGATGTGCAAAAACGTTTATTTGCCCTTGTGCGACGTTATTTGAGCATAACGGTCATAACCAGATACAAGACTTTATGGCATGTCGACAGCAAATGGGGGAATTATACAGAAGGCGCAGCTATTGTAGGCTAACTTTTAGATGACTGAATGTCGGCGCAAACATTTTAATGTTCTATCTATACAGTACGCTATGCAACGTGTGCATGTCTGACGTAGTGCACAGATCGACAACATGTCATACGGTCGCCGCGACATATATCTCAGCCATATCCGCAAAAAACAGTAGGCTCTAATCCAGGCCTGTTATTATAGCGTTTCACCAGTTCAGACATGTAACACGCAGAAGTCACGCTACCACTCAGTAGCCGTGCGGCAGTGGGCATTCAAGTCATGTCAAGTATATCTTTTGTTAATCCGGAAAACCAAGTCGCCACTCCTTTCCGCAAACAAAATGACACAGGCCCCTATGTAGGCGTCATTGTAGGCTATTCAAGAAAGCCGTGTATATAATAGCCGAGCGTGCAGGCAGGCGACCAGTCAGCAAATCTTCCGCGTACATAGACGAACGACACTCGGCAGTTGCTCTTTACAACGACATTCAAAGTTAGCCACGGACCACTTTGCTTAATCCGATGTAACCGACTCAACCCGACCCACAAAAAAATGAACTGCGACACGACGTGAAGTTACAGTTCAGTTCAAAAAGCATGAGTTGACTAAGACACAAATCGCGACGAAATGGAAAAGAAAGTATTCTATCGCAAGCAAAGTGACTAGGCGAACATAAATTTTGTTTAGGGCCTATCGTAATGTGTTCGTTTGACGCAGTCTGGCTCAATCGAGTCTATCGGATCCAATGAACAAAAAACCATGTCCAACTTTGTAACACAACCTGTGTGGCCCAGTTGACGAGCTTTGAGATGCTGGTCTGACGTCCATCGTCCGTGCGGAGATAGGTCTGTAGATCAAAACGAGGCGCCCGTTCGAGAACGAGGCAAGGCAGCGCAACGTCGTCCCTGAGCACTGCCAGCAGTTGCACAATCGAGTCATGACTGGCGATGTCCTTCAGCACTTCTGCTTGACGCAGGAACACGTTCTCGTCTGTGATGCGACCGTCTCGGCGGTACATCTTCCCGATCACGTCCTGTGGCGACAGCGGGCAGACGTCCTTCGAGGCGGACGACGAGTTCCTCTGAGCTACCTTCTTACCTACGACCAACGTCAGAATTACTCTAACAGTTTAACAACTTGGTAGGCCTAATGTCATCTGCGATTTGCTAAAAATGATAAAACACAACAGAACAAATTACAAAAACACATAGGTTTATAATGCTGGGATATAGCTTTATTCTAAAAAACTGTATTCCTAAATAGAGGTTTAAACTCTCAACTTTCCTTGTATACGTTAAGCTAATGTTTTTCTCTGCATTAGTTCTATTTTCCGTAAACTCTTAGTTCTATCCACTTGTTCATAATTACTCGTAATGGCGTTAGGTTTTGCCCTCCTTGTTGTGCTCCCTGCGCTGCCACGGATTTCTAGCTGAATTTTAGACACAAATAATAAAAAAGGATTCAATCATATGTGGCAAAAAAGGAAACGTAACACCGAAAAAAAGAGATTGAAGTTTGAACTCCGATTACGAAATCATGAGTAGGCCTATGCAATAAAAAAGGGACAAAATAATAGAACGCCTGACAAGCCTATTATTGTTTCGAATCTCGAACAAATTTGGAATTAACGAATGTGATCGAACGAAGCTGGGCAAACATAAAAATAAAGAGAAAATATGCTTATATTGTCACAGACTTTTGTTAGCAACTGACTTATATCAGACATCCGCAAGGTAGCATATGGACGCCTAACTCACCGACGTAGATGATGGCAGATTCTCCCACAGCCAAACGTTCGCCGAATTTCCAGTCTGGGTGTTCCACTATCGATGTGCTGCTCACTGAACCTGTCACACAAGCGTTGTCAAACATACGTACGATTTGCTACAGTGAAGAAAAGTTTTACACGATATCGAAAAAACAACTAGGCCTATTATCAGCAGAACGCGTAAGCTTTATATAGATCAACGCATCTATACTTGTACTTGGAAGTTTGAACCTACATTTACTGAAAAAACTGTATTATCATTATTAGGGGCCTATCTCATAATACATTACTTGTATTAATTTTAATAAAAAAAGACAACAACAAAGACAGGTAAAAGTCTGAGCCCGTTGCGAAGTCCTGCTTGCAAAAACAAAACCACTTTTTTCGATGCCATGCAGTGTAATTTTCACGCGTAAGGTTATAATTTTATCTAGTCTGATATACTAGTTGTAAGAAGTTTGTCACAAGTATACATCTAATCACAGCAAAAAATTCAACAGTTTAAAAAGCTATGTAAGGGCGGTATGACTCAAAACTCGAAAAAAGCAAAAATAGTTTTGGGGCGATATTATCGCGTGTTGAATTCCAGACTGGCCCTTACAAGACTAATCATTCTAAATATTTGAAAAATATTACTGTAGCCTTATATCCTAAACAAAATTTACGTGGTGTCAGCACAGACTGGTGTACTACATTGTTTCGGCTTGCGACTTTTTTTTTGTATTTTTATTTCAAGTATGTATTTAGAATGGCTAGTCTTGTAAGGGCCAGTCTGGAATTCAACACGCGATAATATCGCCCCAAAACCATTTTTGCCGTTTTTGAGTTTTGACTCATATTTGACTTAGCGCGCAATTATCTTTTACGCGCGCCAAGTTGTTGTCAATTTTGTCCCAAAATTCGTTGCCATGGCAACGGGGGTCGGCAGGGGAGAAATTTAAGTGACACCATCGGATAACCCGAGCCCAAAAATAGAGGGATAGGTGCAAACAGCGCGCAATTATCTTTTACGGGGACCGATTTATACCTCTTTGAACTCTCCATTGGCTGTAATGCAAAATTTGGCAACTGTTGAATGGTTGCTATGGCAACAGGGGTCGTTAGGGGGTACATTTAAATGACACCGTTAGATTACCCGATTGACAAACAAACAGCGCGCAATTATCTTTTACGGGGACCGAGTTATACCGCTTTGAAGTCCCCATAGGCTGTAATGCAAGTTTTTAAAAATTGGGGCATAAAAAAGTAAATTTTAAAAAATTTAATCGAAAACACATAAGGAATGTGTCCGGCGTCAGGACGCTTCGTTTGAGCCATTAGCGGCGTCGGTCGGTCCAACGGGCTGGTCTGTAGCCGTGCGCACGTAAAAAAAAGAGAAAAATAGACGCCTAACGGCGAATTTCGAGCATGCGCAGCCACGCCCCCTTTGAACCGATTGTAACCAAAGTTTGCACATAAGGTCGGGTTTGCGATGTGATCACTGATGCCAAGTTTTATAGAAATCGGTTAAGGAATTTCAGAGTTACAGGACCCCCGCCCCAACGCCATTTCCTATACTTCACAACGTTCATTGCCCTTACAACAGTGTCAGCACTGCCGTGCTGCACTGTGATGAAACGACTGATAACGTGCAAAGTAACCTGCAGATAACGTATGCGGCTTTCTTCGTACAGCGTTCTTCCTTGTTGCACCTGCCATTAATATGTGAATTAACAGTGACATGCGTGATAATCAACTTTTATAAACTCACCTACTATGCCAAAATTGCCATCACGAACTTTGATAATTTTTGTATATGTGAACGCAAACACGTCCACGATATCATCGACTATAATTTATTTTAACGCGCCTTGTAATGACTATAACAAATGTATGGCGCGTTAGATATTGTCTCTGTTATTGTTATTATTATTTTAACAAGCTTAGCAAAAATTGAATGCATTTAAAGTAAAACGTACCGTGAAAGGACGATGACTTTGTTGATTTTGTCGGCTGTATATCTAAGAACGAACAAAATATGCGATTTGTTTTTATTTTATGTTTATACTAGTCGTTGCTTTGATGGTTATTGGCAACAATTTGCAAAGCGGATTCATTATTGTCTCCAATTTCCTAATAACACAAGACAGAGATACACCTAAAAATAAACATATTATATAACAATCATATTATATAACTCTTTATTCGCAAGTATGCAGAGACAAAAGAACAAAACAGAGAGATATAGGCCTACCGGCAAACAGACAGACAGACAGACAGACAGAAAACACATCGTTCGTAAATATTGTAAGTAAATTATAGCATTGTTTATTGTCAAATTATTTATGTCGAAAAACAATTGCTACTGTTGTTTGCTGATGTATTTGATTTCACGCTCGTCACAAAAACGATTGCGCTAAGCACAAAGCAGCCAAAACTGCAGCAAAATAAAAAAGAAAAAACTAAACATAAGCAAATTATTAGTAAAAATAGGGTGAACGGTGCAATATGAACACCTTAAGCCAGTTAATGATTATTGCAGTGATACATAACCACATAGCATGGCAATGGGTCCTGGATGATAGGTTTATAAAAGGTTTATCACCGACGACTGGAAAAACAATAAAAATGTGTTAAAGTCTGAAAAAATAAATGTTTGAAAAAAGCATCAGTGTTCATATAACCTCCGGCGTGGAGGGTAATATGAACACACGTGTAGACGGTGTGCGTAATATAAACAGGGTGCATTCATACTACCCTAAAGCTGTTAAAATAGAACTGCTCATATTACCCTAAGCATAAATCACGCGAATGTAATGAACTAAAAAATTTACAAAAGAAGCCTAAATGTATAAACGTGTTAGTACCGGTATCGCAAAAACAGCTACATGTATAGGACCTGTTACCCACAACTGTTAATACTACTGTTCATATATTACCCCACTACCATACTTTCAATGCCACGTTTATATTCCCGACGCTAGTAGTACTCAACAAATTTGCTGCTACGCTGATAATGCAGCACTGATTGTCGCCATTTTTGCCGTGTGGCGTAACTAGAAAGATTAGTAGACTGAGTCAATCAAGATAGAGTGCCATTCGTGACGTTGTGTAAAATTAACAACGTCAAATGCAAACGTAGAATTGCTAAGAAAGTTCACGAAAACAAGACCACAGATTGAAGGTTGACCACACCATGATATAAAAAATAGTTGTCTGCAAAATTCTTATTTTTTATGTGCGCAGCACGCCAAACACGACGTCAACAGTGCGCCGCGCCATAAGCATAACTACAATATACACAAAAGGGCTGAATAAATGTAATATATAGAAAAGCCATGCTCATATTACCCGCATGCTCATATTCCCCCCCCCTTTTACCCTGCTAACGTTACAAAAGTTACACAGCAACATTAACAATTAATTAACAAATTATAAAAAATGTATCACACTCACCTGGCATATGACCAGGTACGATATTATCTATGAATCCCTTGAAACCTACAATGACAAAAAATTATACAATCAAGTGGTATGAATAAATCGGCAATCTGCTGCACATTGAAAAAATTAGCCGTTTACAAAAAAAAACAATATCTGTTAATTTCTTCGCGATTAGCATGTCTCAGATAGGCCTAATATTTAACAGCTTTAAAATTGCAGCAAAATCTTTTATATCAAAATGATATCAAAATAATACAGCTATGTCAATATATAGCAGTAGCTAAAATATTTAAAGTATCGTTTAACAATGCAGATTTTATTCGGCAGATGACTGGGTTAGCCAGTCTTCTTGTGTTGGCTGCTGAAAGACGTTCAAGATTTTTTTTAGTAAATTACATCAATCGACTTTGTTTAGATTGTTAATGTCTCTGTTCTATAATCGTATCTTCTGAGTTTGTGTATTTCTGTTTTTATTTAGGTTTCAGGCCTGAGTGTGTTCTTTTTGCGTTCTTTTTGTGTCCATTTTTAGAATTTTTTTTTTATCTGTACATTGTGTTGCTGCGGTTTGTATGACGAAATGAAGATATATATATATATATATATATATATATATAT